>Ga0189275_100093_pt1 | contig 145919 bp, 122 predicted proteins | sample N19A6minimetaG_FD_130329 | JGI IMG/M metagenome (GOLD analysis project Ga0189275, IMG submission 130329) | Marine microbial communities from the Costa Rica Dome - N19 A6 mini metaG | ecosystem: Environmental > Aquatic > Marine > Oceanic > Photic zone | place: Costa Rica: the Eastern Pacific...
AGTTATAATCAAAGCTGAAGCATCAAGATTAACTCCGTCTTCGGCTTTAATTACTGTTCCTGCTTCAATGAATAAAGAAGCGCCATTTGTTACAAATATGGCTCCGTCAAGAATGTACTCATTATCTGGAGTCCAGTATGTATCCGTTGTTATATTTGAATTCACAGTTACTTGATTCTGAGCAACCAAGAAGATTGGGAACAAAACAAGAACTGTAAGTATTCGTAATCGTTTAATCATTATTAAGTGGTTAATTATTAAGGGTTTTATTGAATTTTATATTTTACTCCTAAAGAAAAGCTTCTTCCTCTTTTGTAAGACGAATTCACAAATTCCTGATTCTTAAATTCTTGACTTCTCATAATAACTGGGTCTAGTAAGTTCTTAGCAGAAAAACTAAGCTCAAAATTCTTACTAATTGATTTGCTCATTAAGAAATCAAGCGTATTGTATGACCTTTCAAATATATCAGGTGATGCACCTGCTGAAACTTTTGATAAACGATCACCAAAAGAGTTGAAATTAAGAGATGAGTTGAACTCTATTTCAGGATTTGAATATGAAACATCAAAATTTAGAATAAAGGGAGACTGACCTTGTAATTGACGCTCATCACTAGCATTAGGTTCTGTGTTTCTAATAACAATTAACTCCTCTTCAGGTATCTTCACGTCAGAGTCTACAAGAGTCAAATTTGTGCTTATCGTAAAGTATCTAAGTGCCTCTGTTATAAACGCAAGATTTTTACGAGCTTCAAATTCTATACCTAATACAGAAGCCTCAGGAACATTTTGATAAGTGAAATCTCCATCTCCAAATTCGATTTCAATTACACTTTCAATAGGATTATCAAACTCTTTATAAAACCCACTCACAGCTATTACATCTCCAGCGCTTGGAAACCATTCCCACCGTAAATCATAATTTGTAATTAAAGTTCGTTTCAGATTTTGATTACCTCTTTCAATTCCACCATTTGTAAATTCTGCAGATGCGTATGGTGCAAGCTCTCTGAATGTTGGACGAGCTAATGTTTTGGTGAAAGAAGCACGTAGATTCATTCTATCATTCAGGGAATAAATAGAATTTAATGACGGCAGTAAGTCTCTGTTTGATAATCTTCCTTTGGTAACAGAAGTATCTAAGCTTGCAATGTTAATTTCAGCATCCTCAACCCGAACTCCCCCTATAACTTTTAGTGAACTACTAATTGGTAATTCAATCATAGCGTAGTATGAAAAAACCGATTTATCTCCATCAAAGTTATTTCTTGTATCGGAAATTCTTCTTGGAACAACCCCAAATATTGGTCTTCCGAGATTATCTTGACCAATGATGCCGGTCATACCGAAATAAGCGTCTAAGTCACCTTTAAGCTCATTTAAACTGACAGAATTGGGTGAGCCAAGAACAAAATCAAAAATATTTTCTCTGAATTCCCTTTCTGTTTCAATAGAACTCAATCCTATTTTGAAGTTTCCTCCCATATTATTAAAAGAGACAAAAGGGACTGTTAAATCAGCACTTAAATTGACATTGCTTTCTTCCAAATCTCTATAAAATGCTGACGGCAAAGCAAAGCCATTAGGAAATGAATAAAGGGTAGTATCTTGTCCACCAAGTACACGATCTTCTGCTAATAACGCAATTTGTCGTCTTTGTGGTTCACTTTGTGTATTAGTAGCCAAAGTGCTCTTCCATTCAAAAGTTGTTTTCAACAAATTTGGTAGATAGTGTTTACCGTCAAGCTGAAATGAGGACAAAGATCTTTCAATATATTCAAGTACAGAATTCGACAAAGTACCTGTAGCATCTTCATTAGTGCCATTCAAAATTCTACCAGATGTAGAGCCACTTTGTGTTCGCATATAAGTCACACCTATTTTGTTATCATCGGTTATCTTATATGCAAAGTTTACCAATCCCCCTAAATCTATATTTCTACTACCTTTTTCATCAGAATATTCAAATATCGGAGATAATGCATCCGTTTGGCTAGATGAACCGATTTGAGCATATCTACCGTTAAACCCATTAGCATATTGCGAATATGACTGCCCATAGGATAGACTTGCAACGTATCCGAGTTCTCTATCAAACAAACTTGCTCTATTTCCTATCGAGATTGAATAACTTTGATTTAAGAAAGGTGTTTTGCTCTCAGGGGTAAAATCTGGATTAAATGCATTTGAAAGATTATTCAAAGTATCTGCTAATCCAGGATCTCTGGAAGCCGAAGTTCCACTTGGAAACTGAGTTGCCCCGTTATTAAAATAATTCTCAACTTCTTTCGGTAAATCTCGACCACCATCATCATAACCTAGCCAATCAGTACTACTTGCGCTGGTCAATAAAGTGTTATCTAAAGATGTTTGACTATTCCATGAATTTGAAGCTGAAATCTGAAAAGATAATTGGTTAGGAAAATCTTTAGTAGAAATATCTACTAATCCACCACTGAAATTACCCGGCTTGTTAGGTGTAAATGTTTTAAGCGTTACTATATTCTCCAACAGATTACTTGGAAAAATATCTAACTGAAAAGATTTTCTATTCGGGTCTGCACTCGGAAGTTCAGCTCCATTAAGATGAGTACTGGAGTACCTATCTCCTAAACCTCTAACGTAGATATATTTACCATCAACAACCGACGCGCCTACTACTTTTTTCATTGCAGCTGCAGCGTCACCACTACCAGATTGGGAAATTGCTTCTGCAGAAATAGCATCACTAAATGCTATAGATTTTTGCCTTTGACGAAGTAATCCGGCTTCGTTGTCAAGAACAGCCTTGGCCGTAACCGTAATTTCATCCAAATTTGCCACTTCGGTTTGCATGGCAATATCGAGCTTGGTGATTTTACCCGCTACTACATCTACTCCGATAATGTTTTGTGTTTGGTAAGATATGTATGAAACCCGAAGGTCATACGTTCCCGGCTCTAAATCTGTGATATTGTAATTACCATCAATATCGGATGATGTACCAGTAGTGGTTCCAAGGATTCCAATACTTGCACCTATAATCGTATCGCCGTTTTCAGCGTCAACTATTATTCCTGAGATTTGCCCTGTTTGTTGGGCTAAAACTACAACTGAAGGCAAGAAAACCGTCAGTAGAATTATTATAAATTTTTTCACTAGCGTGCTAATTTTGATCACATTTTTGTTGTGATCAATAATACCATCTACGCTTTGTGATAGTGTTACCCTTAGTTTATTCTTTAATTACCGCTTCATTAAATAAACATTAAGTAACTGACCTAATTAATAAATCTATTCTCCCTTAATTTTTTGATTCCTCTTCAGTTTCTTGACTATCTTTTTTAGAATCAGTACTTGCTCCATTGTTTGAATCGTTTGTTGATTCGTCGATTTGTTTATCCGAATCTGATTCAATTTCATCATCAACTATTTCAGCAACCGGTGTAGTGTATTCCTCATAAGTTGTTTTTGTATCAAAAGGTCGTTTACCAATTAAATCTTCCAAATCAGATTGATAAATCATTTCTTTTTCGAGCAACTCCTCGGCCAGAATCTTTAACTCTTCCTTCTTCTCACTTAAAAGAGCCTTGGTGCGCTCATACGCACTATCAATGATCTTCTTAACTTCCTCATCAATAATTTGTGCTGTAGCCTCTGAATAAGGTTTTTGAAAGTTGTATTCACTTTGTTTTGAATCATGAAATGATACATTTCCAATTTTATCATTCATCCCGTATATGGTTACAATACCATATGCCATTTTAGTAATTCGTTCAAGATCGCTGAGTGCACCAGTTGAAATTTTACCAAAGACAATATCTTCAGCTGCTCTACCTCCTAACGTCATACACATCTCATCAAAAAGTTGTTCTGTCTGATGAAGAAATTGCTCTTTAGGTAGATACTGAGCATAACCCAAAGCCGCTAGCCCACGAGGTACAATAGAAACTTTAACTAATGGATTTGCGTGCTCCAAAAACCATCCGGCAACTGCATGTCCTGCTTCGTGATAAGCAACTATCTTTTTCTCTTCAGGTGAGATAATTTTATTCTTCTTCTCCAATCCACCGATTACTCTATCAATCGCCTCTTCGAAATCATTCATATCAACTGATTTCTTATTTTTTCGAGCTGCGATCAAAGCTGCTTCGTTGCAGACATTTGCGATTTCAGCACCTGCAAATCCCGGAGTTTGAGCAGAGAGCTTTTTTGATTCCACTTCTTTGCTAAGTTTTAATGGCTTTAAGTGAACTTTAAAAATCGCTTCACGCCCGTTCTTGTCTGGTTTATCAATACTTATTTGTCTGTCAAATCGTCCCGGTCTTAACAAAGCGTTATCAAGTACGTCAGGTCGATTAGTTGCGGCAAGGATAATTACTCCTGAATCTGTTGCAAATCCATCCATTTCTACAAGTAACGAATTCAGAGTATTTTCACGTTCATCATTTGATCCGGGCATTTGTCCTTTCCCTCTAGAACGTCCGATGGCATCTATCTCATCTATAAAGATAATACATGGAGCTTTTTCTTTGGCTTGTTTAAACAAATCTCTTACTCTCGCAGCACCAACTCCAACAAACATTTCCACAAAATCAGATCCGGATAGTGAAAAGAACGGCACTTCAGCTTCTCCTGCTACAGCTTTAGCAAGTAAAGTTTTACCTGTTCCGGGTGCGCCAACTAATAATGCGCCTTTAGGGATTTTACCACCAAGCTTTGTGTATTTTGATGGGGTTTTTAAAAAATCTACAATTTCTTTTACTTCTTCTTTGGCTTCATCTAAACCAGCTACATCTTTGAATGTAGTTTTGGTGTCAGTTTGCTTGTCATATAGCGATGCTTTGTTCTTTCCGATATTAAGAACTTGTTGTCCCGGGTTCATTCTTCTTAGAATTAACACCCAAAATCCAACAGCTAAAGCAATCATAATCAGCCATACGAAAACGCCGCTAAACCAGTCTTCTTCTATAGTAATTTCATATTCTACATTGTTAGCATCAAGAACCGGGCGTATATCATCACCCCTTAACATTGTAGTTCGAAACATCAAGTATGATTTATCTTCTCCGCCAAGATTAAAACTTTGATCTTGTTCTTGATTAGGAGCTCTAACAATATCATCGTCCAATGCTTTTGGGGAGTATTTTCCCTCAATGTAAGAGCCATTCTTTATTACAATTTCTTCTACATAGCCATTTTCGACCTGCTCAAGAAACTTGCTGTACTTAATATTGTTTGTAACCTGAACCCCTTGGTATATAAATTGAGCTACAAGTAAAACCAGAAAAATTATGAGGAACCCCCACGTTGGAAACTTAGGAGATTTTGATTTTCCTTTTGAGTCCGATTTTTTCGGTGCTTCGATTTTCTTTTTTGGAGCGGATTTTTTATCAGCCATTTAAATGATATAAACTGGTATTGTGTGAGTCTCAAATATACACATTTAATATGTTATTGAGAGTTCTGCTTATTTAAACTAAGTAAAGTCAAAAAACGTGCCATTAATTTAATTATGACAAATCATCAAAAGAAATTACATCTCCTTCAGCTGTTTGCATTTTCATGCCGTCTTCTTTCGGAACCATGCGCCCAACTACGGAGAAATCGTTAAATTGTTCTACAAAAGCTTCTACTTCTTTTTCAGGAAGTGTGAAGATTATTTCAAGATCTTCTCCACCAAAAAGTGCATACCTGTCAACATCTTCCTGCATTTCATCTGCAACATGTCTTGTTTCTACTGCCACTGGAATTGCCGCTTGGTAAAGATATGCGCCAAGTCCTGAAGCTTTTGCAAGCTGGCTTACTTCATTTACCAGTCCTTGAGTAACGTCAATCATCGAAGATGGAATAATACTGTGTTTTTTTAATGCTTCGATAAGATTTTTTCTAGCTCCTGGTACTAACTGTCTTTTTACTACAAACTCATATTCTGAGAGATCTGGTTGCGCCGCCTCGCTTCCATGTTCTTCCCAAAACTTTTTCTCTCTCATGAGAATTCTTAAACCCGCGATGGCAGCACCTAGATCTCCTGTTACACAAATTGCGTCGCCTTGTTTGGCTCCTGAACGGTAGGTAATACTTTTACTTTCTACTTCTCCATACGCCGTAACTGAAATAACCATATTATTATGGTTTGGTGTGATATCACCACCTACGACCTCAACCTCGTTGTCAAATCCTGCAGAATAAATTCCTTTATATAGATCATCTATCATTTGAACTGATTGCCTATTTGGAACTGCAATATTTATCAATACTGAAGTTGGTTTACCGTTCATAGCGTAAATATCGCTAACAGCCGCACTAACTATTTTATATCCCAAATGATGAAGAGGCGTATAGGTGATATCAAAGTGAACTCCTTCTACAAAGGTATCAGATGAAATTAAGGAGTAACTCTTTTCGTCTTTCTTGAGTACAGCTGCGTCATCACCAATACCTTTTATTGTTGATTGATTGGTGTGCGACTCATATCCGGTAATTTGATCAATTAGCCCTTCTCGTCCAACACTTTGTATGCTTTTGAATTCTTGTGCCATAATATCTCTTGTTTTAAAATAAAAAAAGGCAACCATGAAATTCATGGATGCCTTAAACTCATATAAAGCTCAATAACTTAATTTTCGCTTTTCGTAGAATAATTAATTCTAAAAGTTTGAGCTTGCTTTAATTCTTCCTGAACGTCTGTTAACAGACCAAACTCTGAACTTTCATCCACACGAAGTGAAACAATCATTCTTTGTTCTTCAAGAAGTTTATCGTACATAATCTGACGAATAGCACCAATATCTTCCTGAATTGAATCATCAATTTGAACCTTGTCATTTCCTAGTTTGTTACCTGGAAGTCTCTCTGGTCCAATATATATGTAAGAAACTAATCGTTTCTCTTCAATCTTTTCAATATTTGATGCTTGTGTAAGATCAATCTTCACTTTCAATGTCACTTCTCTTAGTACAGTGGTTACCATAAAGAAGAAAAGTAACATAAATACCACATCAGGCATTGCAGAAGTTGGTACTTCCTGCTTAGTTCCAGCTTGTTTTTTCTTAAAATGTGCCATTACTAATTACTCCGGATCTGGTTCAGCGATTGAAATTTTCTTAGGATAAATGTCATCCACCGCTTTTCTTTGCTCTTCATTTAGAGAACCATATTCTCTACCGTAATTCGCTAGCGCTACTTCATTTCTTAAAACAGCATATGCTCCAATTACTTCATCTAACATATCAATATATATTCGATAAGGAGTTTCGCGAACTGTTTTCAAGGAAACAATAGCTGCTTGCGGACTAGCAGAAAGTTCTTCGTTATTGTCAGGGTTTTTAATAAACTCTATTAATTTAGTCTGAACTTCCTCGATTGGCGTAGGTTCATCGTCCATAGTAACCAAACCAGTATTATTAACTAAGATCTTCATAAGGTTTCTTTCCTTAATCGGAGGAGGAGGATTATCCTCTGTTACAGGAGGAGGCAAAACCATCCCAATACCTGTATCTACGTTAATTGTGGTTGTTACTAAGAAAAAGATGAGCAAGAGAAAAGCAATATCCGCCATAGACGAACCATTTATCTCTGCACTTTCTCTTTCACGTTTTTTTAATAGCATAATTGCTCAATTAAAACTTGAATGTTCCACGAAGTCCTGTAAGCAAAATGGTACCAACCATAAATGCCATCATTACTCCGGCAGTCATTACACCTGCTTTTGCAAAATCTTGACCTAATGCGAAGAATGTAATTGCAAATACAATTACCGGAATCAACATCATTCCTATTCGCTTGAAGTCTTGTTTTTCTTGTGCTAAGCCTTTAATTCCGGAGAATATCATTGCGAGAACTCCCACAACAATCATCAACCCGGCTAGGCCTACACTTAAACTTGCAATAGTCATAATAATCTCCTTATTAACTTAATTTGGATTAGATTATTCTGCGTCTGAGCTATCAGCTGAAGGAGCTACAATTTGCTTCCCTTCTTGAAGTAGAATAATTGAGTCAATTAATGTAATTGAACTTTCCTCCATTTCGGCAATAAGACGATCGATCTTTGATACACAATAGTTGTATCCGATCTGAAGAATAATACCAGCTATCAAACCACCGGCAGTTGTTAAAAGTGCTACCTTAATACCGCCCGCTACAATACTAGGGGAAATATCAGCCGCAGCTTCAATATCATCGAATGCCTGAATCATACCAATTACGGTTCCAAGGAATCCAAATAATGGGGCAATTGCGATAAATAATGATAACCAAACAAGACCTCTTTCAAGGAAACTCATCTCGATAGATCCATATGCAGCAATTGCTTTTTCAGCTGCGTCAATACCTTCATGAGAACGCATTAATCCAGCTTGAAATACAGAAGCTACAGGTCCACGTGTTTTTGCACAAAGTTCTTCAGCAGCTTCAATACCACCATCTTGTAAAGCTTCTTGAACATTTACAATGAATTTCCGTGTGTTAATATCTGCAAGGTTTAGGGTAATAATTCTTTCGAGAAAAATTGCTAGCCCAAGAATAAGAGTAACCAGTACCGGCCACATCCATCCACCATCATTTCCTTGGTTAAATTTCTCAACGATGATGTTAAAGAAGCCTGCATCGGCTTGTAGAAAAAATAGAGCAATCGACGATGTCATGTCCACTCCGCTTATATTTAATGTTAGTGTCTAAGTTTAATGAGGGAAAAGAATAGTTCATTTTATAGTAAATGTCAAAGCTTTGACGTATAGAAAAATTAACTTTAAATTATAAATGAACTGTTTTTTGGGTTGCTTTTAATTCCAGTTCTCACTAAGTGAAATGTACTAAAATATTGCCCTAACTGTTAATTTTGCTGTATGGATAGTCTGACGGCCTTTTACAGTTCTCCCGTCATACACAAGGTTTAATCTTATAAGATTACTCACTCTATAACTACTGTTAAGCGACCATAGCATGCTTAATCCCTCACCGGAACCTTCCGTAAGCTCAAATTTACCAACAGCATTCGGCTCTCCTTCTACAGTAATATTTCTTAGTTCCAGAGACGAATTCGCTTGAACTTTTCTCCACAAAAAGAACCGATTTGTATTGCGAATTTTTACAATTGTTGCTGTTACAAAGTTGGCACTATTAATTCTGTCTTCTTTTTCTGAGTATGAAACTGAAAAACTTGTGCGCCACGACCTGCTCAAGGTGCTGGAAATATCCTGCTCTAAACTTTGTGAATAAATATTAAAATTTCGATTTGAAATAGAATTACTTCTAGTTCTGTTAATTGCTCTTGTATATTTTGAACTTCCCTCTATCGTACTTGAAAGATCATATACAAATTCTGTGGCAAAGGCATCGTTAAAAAAAGTTTGGAGTTCGCTACTTCTTCTATTCAAGCTTTTAAGTTGGTTATATCTCAATCTCAGATCATAATTCGAATATTCGGGAAGTAGATCGAGCTCTTTTTCAAAAGCAAGTCGCCCTTGTATAGTGGTGGCAGAATCTCGGAATGTTTTTATATTCAAGAGGTAAATATCTTCCAGATTTTCTGTTGTTGAGTTTTCAGATATATCAAATCTAGATCTTAAAATTATCTGGCTCAAAAAAGTCTTTGATTCTTCGTTTTCTGTCAAAGAACCAAAAGGCTTAATCTCATTCCTAAATCGAACTTTCAAATCTATAACAGGGAATAGATCGTCAGACGGTAAAAACTGCCTAATATAAGTTCCTTCATTCGGTGTTAATTCCAGAAAAAATTCATCTAATTGCTCTACTCCATCGTCGTTAAGGTCATCCCACACATATTGCCCAATTTCGGGCCCAACTTCCGTATAGGTCTCTTGCAATAACGCTTGCCGTTGGGTATTTACTTCGTACAAGAAATTACCTTCCCAATTCTCAGACATCGAATTATAGTTTGTATTCGAACGAATCAATAAACTCTTTTTATTGGAACTCCCAAGGCTCCTAAAATCCTGATCTATTTCCTTGGATCGTATTGTTACTTTATTTTGCGTATTGAAGTAATTGCTTGGATTAACATTAAATTGAACGGAATGTTGAAACGCTTTTGACTCTTCCTGTAGCTCATTTCCTAACGGCCTAAATTCACTTCTGTATCCAAATGAATAATCGATCAGCCATTTCTCCGCTTCATATCTTATTCCCGGAATCACTTCATAAAATTTCATTGAAAGATCGGTAAGCGAATCTCCAGCCTGATTTCTTTGCCTTCGATCTTCTTGCTCAAACCGTAAATAAGGAGCAATGGCTTTTTCTTCCTCGGAATTTGAGAATCGTTTCAAAATAACTCCGTTTTGTCTAAACCAATTCCCATACACACCAACGAAATCGTCTTCACTTTTTACCCAATCCTGATTATAGTTCAAGCTAAGACCTGATTTATTTTCTGTTCTGAATTCTGAACCCTGACGGTTTCCTGTAAACCCTGATCTGTCTAAAAACCCATATTCTCCGCTTAAAAATGTTGAACTGTTAAAATCATATTGAGCTCTCAAATCATTTATAGTTTCTTCTGATTGATTTATACTTGTCAAATTCCACTTTCTAGCAAATTCAACATCTCTTGTGCGTTCAAAAAATTGAAAATCAGAACCTGAATTTCTTCTTTCGGCTTTCAAATTTAACAATCCCGCTCCGGCTTTCATGCTGTCAACTTGGATTCCTGCTAAATAAGCATGATCAACATTATCGTCATCATCAAGATCTGAAAACCTATTCTTATCGTAATCACTTACCGCCCATTCACCAAAAAAACTAATGTTCTTAGTTAGATCAAAAGAGCTGTTAAATGCCGCCATTTGCTGCTCTATCGGTGCCGGTAAATTTCTAAATGGTTCGTATTCTCCATTATTGGCCCCAACCCATTCAAATAACAATCCATTTACGGAAGATCCTATTCTTTCATAACTACCTTGCCCTTCACCTACATTTGAAAATCTGACTCTGAAAACTGCGTCAGGGGAACCTGGTTGATTTTCAAAAATTGAAAATGTTTGTCCGTTTATAACCGTATCTACTTGAGCGTACAACACATTAGATTCTTCGTCGTCCGGATCTACTCTTTCTGCGCCTGAAACCCGAGCCGAATTGTTGTCATCTCCTGCCTGACGTAGAATATCGATATCACTTTCGGAAAGAGTTTGTTGAGATAGCAAATTATTTCCATCAGCCTGGCGAATAACCGTCGCGCCAATTTTAAGTTTATCACTTATCAATATCCCTTCGCCTTCCGCTGCTACTAATGTACGGTTAAAATTTTGATCTATGTATTCGTATTCAACTACAATTCTTGTCTCGTCTTTGATAAGTAGATTATTGGTGAAATAAATTTCCCCAAGACCATAATCTATGATGTATTCCCCTTCCTCGCCTCGGTTCACAAGTTGACCGTTTATATATACTTTTTCTGTTCCTGCCAAAATGATTACAAACTCTTCGTTTTCATTACCTGTAAGTCTGTACGGACCTTGTACACCTTCCAAACCGGAAATATTCACGCTTTTAAATACACCACGAACTACCGATGCGGCGGCGGCAAAGTCCGAATAATTGTTTGTATTATAACCGGCAGCTCCTTGTAACCTTCGGTTGAGTTTTGCAAATGTACTTTTTTCAAAACTTATATCTACATCTCCCATTTCTATGGTTGTAGAAGGCGCTTTTACCTGAATAAAAACTTTATCAAATTCCTTTAAATTTTGAGTAGTACCGTCCGGTTGAATTGGAATACTGCGGTCTGTCAGAATAGCGCTTATCATTATGTTTTCAGTTAGTCTTCCCGAAAGCTCAAAATCCAACCCACTTTCAAGTGCAAAATCTTGATTAGTTCCTACAATAATACCTCTACTTAAACTACCCCTTTGTTGCAGATCAGATTCAGTAGTTCCATTCGAATAGCTCGTAGCATTTGAAGATAAAAATCCAACATCATATCTATTGAATAGTGATGAATCCAGTTTTTGAACAGCTCGGTCATTATATACTCTCCGCAAACTGTAAGGATAAAAGCTATAACTTATTTTTACTTCGGGTATCTTACTAAAATCAATTTCTGGTGTTTTTCTGAATGACATCATTCCACGAATCGGATCATACAACCATGCTTGCTTAGGAATCTGGACTCCATCAACAAAAACCGAGATTGACTCCTCTAAAACCCATTCTCCTATATAATACGTTGAATCGATTCTAACTTCATAAATCGAAAGCTCACCATCCAGAGTATTTTGAGCCTCAGCGTCAAATGGGCATAGTATTACTATACTTGCTAGCGCAAATACTATACAAAATTTAGCTTTGAAATTGAATGCCGTCAGTTTGCCATTAATTTTTTTGATGGTTACTAAAGGCTAAAGGTTTCGCCGCTCAGGGTCAACTTCTATCTTGATTTGAATTCATTCAGCCCATTTTTAAGAAATGACGTAAACTTTTCTTCTTTAGTATATCCTAAAACCTGATCTATTACTATCTCTGAGACTGGATCATAGATTACATAGGTTGGCAGTGCAATATTTCCTGTAAGTTCGAACTGTATCATCTGATTATCCTTGGCGTCTTTTCCACCATCTGTGTACAATTTTACTAATTCCATTTGCCCAAATGCTTCCTGCACTTCATCAAGAGGGAAAATATTTGATTCCATAGCTCGACAATTTGTACAAGTGTAACCGGTAAAATCAATAAAAACTGGTTTTCCGGATTCCTTAGCTGATGCAACCGAAGCTTCAAAATCTTTACTCCAGCCTTCATCAGCTGATGTTGAACCCGCACCACCTCTTGCTCCAATTGAAGCTACTAAACTTACATCTGTTGGTTGTTTAGGCGGAAGAAAAGCATCCCAGAAACCTAAAGACGACCCCAATAGTCCAGGAATCAAATAAAAACTAAACATTAAGAAAGGCATTGCAAGGAGCATTCTTCCTGTTGAAATTTGTTCCGGCTTAGTTTCATGCTTCAACGTAATAAATCCGAGCACATAGAAACCTGCAATTAAAAATATTACGATCCAGAATGCAATGGTCAACGGACGAGAAACTAATCCCCATTGCCATACAAGATCAGCATTTGATAAAAACTTGAATGCAGCAGCTAACTCAATGAAACCTAAAAGCACTTTTACTATATTCATCCAGGAACCACTTTTGGGTAGTGCTTCAAGCCATTTCGGAAACATGGCAAACAACACAAAAGGACTAGCGAATGCCGCTGAGAACCCAATCATACCCAATATCGGGTAAAACCACTCTCCACCAACAGTGGCTGTAAATACTGCACCTACAAACGGAGCTGTACATGAAAATGAAACGGCGCTGATGGTCATTGCCATAAATAGAATTCCCGCCAGCCCTGAACTCTCATTACTCTTTTTATTTAGAAAATTTGTGAGTTGGTGGGGTAATTGAAGTTCATACATTCCTAATAAACTCAGAGCAAACCCAACTAAAACTAAAGCGATGAATAAATTCACAATCGGATTAGAAGCGAAATTTTGTGCTCCTGATGCTCCCAGAACTGCTGCTAATACTGCACCAATTACGGTAAAAGTAATGACTATGGCTACTCCAAAAATAAGAGCGGAGCTAACCCCTCTTTTCGCATCTTCTTGTTTAGAAAAATAGGAAACTGTCAATGGAATCATTGGAAATACGCAAGGAGTCAGCAAAGCTGCAAAACCGGCTACAATAGCAATCCATAGAAATGAAAAAATTCCATCGCTTGATAAGCTTCCTTTCTTGGTTGAAGAACTTTTTACTTCAGATACTTCGGTTCCGCCAACAGCGTCTTCATAAATTTTATCAGCAACTCCTTCAACAAAAACGCCTGCTATAATTGATTTCCTTTTAGGGGGAAGACAAACTCGATCATCACAAACCTGATAATAGACTTCTATATCTAAAGTTTGTTTACCTTGTAATTCAGATTTAACCGCAACAGGAATTGTGAAACTAGCATAAGAAGTATGCCATCCCAGCTCGGCTTCAAAATTTGGATCGAATTCTATATCTGCTTTAGTTTCGGATGTTTTCCCGGCTAAAACAAAGTTAGGAGATTTTGCAGAAAACTCGGTGGGATAAGGTCCTGCGTCAGGATCGTTTAAAACGGAATAGAGATGCCATTTTCCTTCAATTGAAGCCTCAATAATAATCTCAAAAACTTCTCCGGCTTTAACAGTATCAGGTATTTCCGTTACTTCGTATTTAACCGGATCAGGAATTTGGGCGTATAAAAAAAATGGGGATAACATCGCGAAGATGATCCCCATTAATATCGATTTTGAAAATTTCATTCGGGTATTTATTGTTTCGCTAATTTGATACTAAGGTAGCCTTTTTAAAAGTCTCAAATTATCAAAAAAGTTTAACGTCTCCGAGGTTACGAAGGAGTCCCCAAATAAAGCTTTGAAGATAACTTCGTCGTATTCACTCCTCGTAAAAGTATTAATCAGCTTTTACTACCCAAAACTTAACTTGTGGATTTAAATCTCCAACCAAGCTTACAGTTGCAGTGTACTCACCAAGAGTTTTAACATCATCATTGATAGAAATATTTCTTCTGTCAACAAGGATATCTCTTTCAGCAAGCGCATCAGCAATCTGAACATTAGTTACGGTTCCGTGAATCTTATCATCTTCGCCGGTAGTAACTGAAATTGTTACTGATGTAACTTCAAGAAGTTGAGCAAGTTCTTTTGCTTCCTGTACAGTCAATTCTGCACGAGCAGCTGCTTGTCTCATTCTGAGTTCCATCTCAGCAATGGTATTTTTTGTTGCTAAAATTGCTTTAGCCTGAGGGATAAGGTAATTACGACCGTATCCGTCTTTCACGTCAACAAGCTCTCCGGCTTGTCCTAATTTTTCTACGTCTTCTCTAAGGATAACTTTCATGGTTCTGTAATTTCTTATCTAAGGTTTTCTGCTACGTATGGCATCAAGCTTAAAAAACGAGCTCTTTTGATGGCTCTGTTAAGCTGACGTTGATGCTTTGCACTTGTTCCGGTAACACGACGAGGAAGAATCTTTCCTTGGTCGTTGGTAAATCTTTGTAGAGTATCAACATCTTTGTAATCGATGTATTCTAGTCCGGCTTGTGTAAACTTACACTGCTTTACTTTACGGACACTTTTCTTCGGATGTGAAGGATTATTAATCATAATAAAATATCTTTAGTTGATGAGTGTTTAGTCTTCTTTTTTAGCTTCTTCCTCTTCTGCTTCAATAGCAAATACATCAGGAACAGCGTTTTTCTTTTGAAGCTCACGATGACGAAGCATTTTCGCATCATACTTTAGCGTTAGAAAACGAAGTACATCATCGTCAATTCTTAAAGCGCGTTCAACTTTTGCAATTGTATCAACTGGAGCGTTGAAATACATGTTCACATAGAAACCATTGCTTTTCTTGTCGATATCGTAGGCAAGCTTTCTTAAGCCCCACTCTTCAACTTCATCAACTTCACCGCCGTGTTTTTCGATCAATTTGTTCACTTTATCAACAACAGCGGCAAACTTATCCTCGTCTAAAACGGGATTGATGATATAAGTGAATTCGTAATAATTCGTACTCATTTATGTATGTTTTGTCTTTGGGTGTTCCCGTAAGTGAGAACAGTCATTCCGACGCTTTGTCCGAACAACAGAGAGCCTTAAATATACAGGATTATTGCTTTGATTACAATGGTGGGTTTAAGGAAAGTTTTGTGTGGTTGCTAAGCGTTTTTGCTGCGGACTAAAGTCCTTGCTGGTGTACTTGAAGAAATTTGAGCAATAAGTCATCTCGCGGCGTATGCCCGAGATCTGGATTGCTTTAGAGACTGTTAGCTATATTTAAGTGCTAGCACTAGCGAAACACCTGCGACTGGCTTGGGTACTTTATAAAATTAGCAACTTGTCCAAAGTTGAGACAAGCAATATTCTAAAATATTCTCACTAATAACTTTGGATAAGTTTATATCACAGATGCAAGAATGTATATAAAGATACTTCGCATCTACTTAAAAAGTCCTTCTCCTTAGAAAAGGAGAAGACAGATGAGGTCGAAAATAGCAGAAAATTTACAGGAAGCGGGAGCTTCCAACTAGCATTCCGCAGCAGAGCTACGGAACGAGAGCAATGAGACCCGATATGATATCAAAATTCAGATCATCGAAAATCAAAACCAATCACTGTAATCAGTGATTTAAAACCCGGTAATAAGCTCCATCAACCCACCAAACGGCAAGATAGGCTCAATACCATAATAGACGGTGAGTAAGGCAAGAATAACCAAAGCCCCTTTGTAAAGAAAAGAAGCGTCAATCATCTCCGTTTCTTTGTGAGCTTCGCGGAAGTATAGGTACACCATCACTCGTAAGTAATAGTACACACTCGCCGCACTGGCAAGAACACCCACAATTGCCAGTGGAATCATGTTTGCGTTAATAGCTGCGGCAAATACATAATACTTACCAACAAATCCTACAAAAGGAGGAATTCCTGCAAGTGAGAATAAGAATAGAGAAAGCATCACTCCCATCATCGGTTTTTTGAAACCAAGTCCGGCAAGATTGTTCACATCAGAAAAATCCATTCCTTTGTTTCTTTCATAATATGCTACCACACCAAATGCACCCACATTCATAATAGTGTAAGCAAACAGATAGAATGCCACTGCACTGTACCCTTCCGGTGTCGCGGCTGATAAACCAACCAATGCATAACCGGCGTGAGCAATACTCGAGTAAGCCAACATTCTTTTAATGTTATCCTGAACGAGTGCAATGATATTACCGAAGATCATCGTGATGATTGCAACCACAGAAAGTACCGTTTGCCAATCCAAACCTTCCACAGAAGGAAGTGCTCTGGAAAGAACCAGAATCATCGCCATAAAAGTTGCCGCTTTAGACGCTGTAGCCATGTAAGCAGTAAGAGTGGTAGGCGTAGCTTGGTATACATCGGGCGTCCACATATGGAAAGGAACTGCTGAAACTTTAAATAGAAATCCAATGAGCAATAATGCCGCTCCGGCTAAAAATAAAAGATCGCCGCTTGCTGCTGCACCGATTCCCGGAATGCTTGTAGTTCCTGTTGCTCCGTAAAGTAATGCAGCTCCGTAGAGTAAAAATCCTGTAGAAAAAGCTCCAAGCAAGAAATACTTCAATGCACCTTCTGCTCCTTGTTTCTCATTTTTGATCAGGCCTGCCATCACATATAAACAGATCGACATTGTTTCTAATCCTAAGAAAAGAGAAATTAGATCATTTGCTCCTGCAAGGCATATCATCCCTGAAGTTGCAAACAAGATCATTGCATATACTTCATTGTAATTATGATCAATTCCTTCCAGATAATCATTCGATAAAAATACGCAGAAAAGGGTTCCAAGAAGTATAATCACATTACCGAAAGCGGCGATTCCTCCATGAACCAACATTCCCGAAAAAGCCTCTTGAAGAGGAGTTCCTAATGCCTGAATTCCAAAAAATAAAGCCACTATCAAAGACAAAGAAGTTACCCAATAAGCAGATTTATGTCCGCTTTTAAGTGCTTCGATAGTAATTACGGCTAATCCGGCAACGGCTGTTATAACGCCCGGTAAAAATGCTTGTAAATCGCCTAAATAATCCATTCTCGTAGTTTAAAATATACCTTCTATAGCTGTTGCTAAATCAACATCTTTTTGAGTGACTTTATCGCCTGCATCATGTGTTTGCAATCCAATAGTAACCGAATTGTACACATTAAAAATTCTTGGGTGATGCGTCTTAAGTTCTGCTTCAATACCGACTCTTACAATAAATGCCAGAGCTTCTTTAAAATTTTCAAACTCAAATTTCTTCCAGAGCTTATCATCATCAAACCCCCATCCATCTAAAGATTGTAAAGCTGATTTAATATCTTGCTCTGAAAGTGGTTTCATACTTACCTTAGTTAGTTGAGACCATTAAAGATTCTGATTCATTTTCATCATCGACACCATAAAACGAAGTTGTCCACTCCGGTAAATCTTCATTCTTAGATGTTTCAATTACCGCAATACTCTTTTCTTTGGATGTAATAATCAATTCTGTCACTTGGTTCTCAGAGTACTTCGTAAAATCAACAGGATGAATTCCAATCCAAAACATGAAAATCACCAACGGAACTAGTAATCCGATTTCACGAGCATTCAAGTCTACCAATTTTTTATTCTCTTCGTTCTCAAGTGGACCAAACATCACTCTCTGGAACATCCACAGCATATACACCGCCGCTAAAATCACTCCGGAAGCTGCAAGTATTGCAAAAACTTTGTTATCGTACAGTTCAGAGAAGAAAGATCCATTCAGAATCAAAAACTCACCCACAAATCCGTTTAATCCCGGAAGTCCGATTGAAGCTAAAGTAGCAATCATAAACATTACGGTGAAAATTGGCATCCTTTTAGCAATACCGCCAAAATCTTTGATCATTCTTGTGTGGCGACGATCGTAGATCATTCCAACAATAAGGAATAACGCTCCGGTTGAAAGTCCGTGATTTACCATTTGAATAATTGCACCCTGAACAGCCACTGTGTTGAATGCAAATATTCCAAGTACTACAAACCCTAAGTGACTTACTGATGAGTAAGCAACCAATTTCTTAACATCCTTCTGCACCATCGCCACCAATGCTCCATAAATAATCCCGATAACGGCCAGAGTAGCCATGTATGGAGCAAATTCCATAAATGCATTTGGAAAAAGTGGCAAACAAACTCTGATCAGACCGTAGGTTCCCATCTTAAGCATGATAGCAGCAAGAACAACTGAACCTGCTGTTGGTGCTTCAGTATGTGCATAAGGCAACCAGGTATGGAATGGGAAAAGCGGAACTTTAATACAGAACGCCAATGCAAAAGCCAAGAATAAATACGTTTGCTCAACTAACCCGATTTGATAGACCTCACTCGAAAGGAATCTCCAATCTAATGTAAAAGTAACTCCCGGCATCATTGAACCCGCGTCGTATCCAACATAAATCAATCCAACCAACATAATTAGCGAACCAACCAATGTATAGATGAAAAACTTTAGCGTTGCTCTAATTCTATCGCTTCCACCCCAAATTCCAATTAAGAAATACATCGGGATTAAAGAAAGCTCGAAAAACACGTAGAAAACTAAAAGATCAAGTGAGGCAAATACTCCCAAAGAAGCAGTTTGCAGTAACAATAGCATTGCTAAATAACCGCTCAAATGCTTAGACACTGAATTCCATGAAGAGATAATTACGATCGGCCCCATGAAAGTTGTAAGCATAAAAAGCAATAAGCTTAAACCATCAAGCCCAACCAAATATTTAATATCTAGTGTTGAACTGATACTGCCACCCTCTGTCAGATATTGAGCAACGCCGGAATTCACCACATCAAAGTTAAATATCAATGGAAGTGATATCAGAAAAGTAGCTGATGTTACAAGGAGCGCGCTCCACTTTTTCATAGTCTCATCTTTTAAAAGAAGAATGAGAGGAATTCCTAAAAGCGGAAGGTAAATGGTGATATTTAGTAGTGTTTCCATCAAGTGTTTGAAGAAATTACGAAATCATTAAATACAGGATGACAATCACCCCGATTACAAAAGCAAGAGCGTAGCTTGAAACAACTCCGGTTTGGAGATATCTGAACAAGCTACCAAACAATCGAACTGTTCCGGCGATGGCATTTACAATACCATCTACAACTTTCATGTCGAATACAGCCAGAACTTTGTCTGAAAATTTCACGGTAGGATTAGCAACTAATCCTTCATAAACGTCATCAAGGTTATACTTGTCTTTCCAAACACTATACAAGCCACCAAATCTGGATGCGATCTTAGCATCTGATTCTTCCTGCTGATCGTTGTTATACATTCTGAATGCCAACCAAACTCCGGAAACTGCAATAATAATAGACACTGCCATTAATCCCCATTCCAAAGCGTGACTCATTACAATGCTGTAATCAGCATTTATTTTATAAAGCCAATCATGTAATAAATTGATGTGAGCTGGCTCGTGCGTGAAAGTCTCTACAATAAAATTCGGTACTCCAAGGAAACCACCAACAATTGCAAGTCCTGCTAATACCCAAAGAGGCATGGTCATTGTCCAAGGATTCTCATGCAGGAATTTTTCAGAACCAACTGCTTCTTTAATTTTAGAAGGAAGTTTGAACGATCCGTGGAAAGTGGTTAATGTTAAACGGAACATATAGAATGCCGTCAGGAATGCGGTGATAATTCCGACCCCCCAAAGCATCATGTACACCCAGCTTCCTCCATCAACGAAACCAGCATTCATTGTCATCGCTAACACTTCATCTTTTGAGAAAAAACCTGCCAAAGGTGGAATACCTGCAATTGCTACTGTAGCGATTAAAAATGTTTTATACGTGGATGGCATGTATTTTCTAAGCCCTCCCATGAATCGCATATCCTGTGGATCAAAATGAACATCTTTGCCTTCTTTGTGCAATCCGTGTTCAACATGTTCCATAGCGTGAATAACAGATCCTGAACCAAGGAATAAACATGCTTTAAAAAATGCGTGCGTTACAACATGGAACATCGCAGCTGTAAAACCACCTGCTCCAAGAGCCAAGAACATATATCCCAACTGAGAAACAGTGGAATATGCCAGCACCCCTTTTATATCGTTTTGTGTAATAGCAATAGTTGCAGCCACAATTGCTGTAAGTGCGCCAATGATAGATATCACAATCATTACTTCAGGAATCATTGCATACATCGGCGACATTCTGGAAATCAAATAAATACCGGAGGTAACCATTGTTGCCGCGTGGATAAGCGCTGAAACCGGAGTAGGGCCTGCCATCGCATCCGGTAACCAAACAAATAGTGGAATCTGCGCACTTTTTCCTGTTGCACCAACAAACATTAGTAATCCGATAGCTATCATATAGCCTTCGGTAAAGCTATCAAGATTTCCAAGGATTATATCAAAATTTAAACTACCAACTGTCTGGAAGATCATGAACATCGCAATCAGGAAAGCAAAATCACCAATACGATTATAAATGAAGGCTTTTTTTGCAGCGTCTGATTTTGCCATATCGGTATACCAGAAACCGATCAATAAATACGAACAAACACCAACACCTTCCCATCCTAAAAACAAAAGAAGAAGATTATTTCCCAACACCAAGTTCAACATTGCGAAGATGAACAAATTCAGATAAGCGAAAAACTTCCAATACCCTTCATCATGCGACATGTAACCCATTGAGTAGACATGAATCAGAAAACCAACTCCGGTTACTACCATAGCCATCATTACCGAAAGCTGATCAACACGATAAGCTACATCCACACTAAATGTACCTGCTTCAATCCAAGTGAAGAGTTTGTACACGAGCGCTTCAGAACCCGAGTTCATATTTATGAAGAAATAAACTGCGATCACGAACGGGATAAATACCGCCGTACTTGCAATACTACCTATGAGTTGTCTTTTATTTCTATAGCTCTCAACAAATAGACCTGTCAATCCATTTATGAGAAATCCCACAAGGGGAAGAGCAATTATGAGAGAAAACAGCGCCGTAGCGGATTCCATTTAACTTTTTTTAGAATTAAACCCAAAAACCTAAACCTGACGGCTTAAATTGGTTGGCAAAGATACAAAAAAGTATAGGAAGGTAAAGACAATTTTCGTGTAAATATTTAGGAAGTGATTCTAGCCTTTACAATTTTTTTACAGTAAAATTGAAATAAAGGAATGCTAATCCTTTTGAAGTGTTTACGCATCTATTATTTTGGTACAAAGAAATTTTTAAGAAAAATATCCATACGTGAATTTAAAAAAGATAACTAACGGAGTTCGACTAATCGCTGCTCCCATACTCGTATTGCTACTCTCAACCGTATCTTTTGCGGCAGAAAGCTCTGGTCATGGAATTGACGGAAGTAATTTAAGCCTCTATTGGGTGATCCCTTTTGCCGGAATTTTACTCTCAATTGCGCTCTTCCCTCTTTTTGCTGAAGACTTCTGGCATCACCATTTTGGAAAAATCTCAGCTGTTTGGGCTTTTTCTTTATTAATTCCCATGGTAATAACTTTTGGATTTAATGCCGCATTATATGAAGTACTTCACGCTTACTTATTAGAATACTTCCCTTTCATTATTTTACTCCTTGCTTTATTTACAGTCTCGGGAGGTGTTAGAATTAAGGGTTATTTACAAGGAACACCTGAAGTTAATACCGGATTATTACTTCTGGGTACTATTTTAGCGAGTTGGATGGGAACTACCGGAGCAGCAATGTTGCTAATTCGTCCAATGCTTCGTGCTAATGCATGGAGAGAGAAGAAAGTACACATGGTAGTTTTCTTCATTTTCTTGGTTGCAAACGTAGGTGGTTCATTAACTCCATTGGGAGATCCACCGCTGTTTTTAGGATTCTTACAAGGCGTTGACTTTTTCTGGACAACTACACATCTGTTTTGGGAAATGGCTTTTGTAGCTGCAATCCTTTTGGTTCTCTATTACTTCTGGGATAAAGCTCTTTACAAAAAAGAAACCAATACTCAACCTGAAGATCCCGGCGACCAACCTCTGGGAATTGAAGGCGGGTTTAATCTTTTACTTCTATTAGGTGTTGTTGCTGCCGTTTTATTTTCAGGGCTAGTTCACATTGGTGAATTTGAGATTTATCACGTTCATGTTACTTACGAAAACCTAATCCGTGATCTTGCACTCCTACTTCTGGCTTGGGCGAGCTGGCACTTTACGTCCAAAGAAAGTCGTGCTGCAAATGGATTTAATTGGTTCCCAATTCAAGAAGTTGGCAAATTGTTTGCCGGAATCTTTATTACCATCATCGCTCCTATTGCAATGCTAAAAGCTGCTAATAACGGACAAGGAGCACTTCAGTTTGTGAACGATGCAGTATTTGCTGAAAACGGCGACCCAATCAATGAAATGTTTTTCTGGATAACAGGTTTGCTTTCTGCATTCTTAGATAATGCGCCAACATATCTGGTATTCTTTAATGCTGCCGGTGGTAGCGCTGAGGTTCTTATGAATGAAATGACACAGACTCTAGTCGCCATTTCATCCGGTGCTGTTTTCTTTGGAGCTCTTACCTATATTGGTAATGCGCCAAACTTCATGGTTAAGTCTATAGCAGAACAAAGCGGAGTTAAAATGCCAACTTTCGGTGCTTATATGCTCTGGTCTTTTGGAATTCTAGTTCCAATTTATCTACTAGTAACTTTCTTATTTATTTAATTTGTGATAAAAAGAAATCCTATATGTTTAAAAGGAGTGGTTTTACTGCTCCTTTTTTTTTCGACCAATGTTTTATCTCAGAATAAACAAGTTGTTACCGATTCTATTGAAGTAGCTTTTTTACCTGCAATCTCTTATAGTAGCGACTTCGGCTTTCTCTTTGGCGGATTGGCGCATAGATTTCATTATAAAAAAGATATAGAACCTTTTTACTCTTTTACTCAAGTAGCTGCTATAATCTCCACTAAAGGCTTAGCATCAGGAGCAATTGAATACGATAAACCCTACGCATTCAATTCTAACATCCGATTTATAAATCAATTCTATATTTCCCGATTTTTGCAAGATGCTTACTATGGAATCGGTTCCTATCAAAATATTGATGATTCTTTTAACGCCAACAATACACTTTATTCCTATCAATCTTTCTCCGTTGGTTTCGATTCTCGACTCAGAATACCAGTTAGCAACCTTAAGCTTTCTTCCCTCAACGTACTTGCTATCTTAAATTTCGATTATAATACGCCTGTAGATAATGGCCCCGATCGCTTAATAACTATGCAACAACCTTTAGGATTTGATGGCGGACGAACCTTACAACTTGGCACCGGATTTATTTGGGAAAACAGAAATAGCGAATTTCGTCCTACAAAAGGAAATTATCTGGAAAGTAGTATCGAGATTGGCCAAACCTGGTTTGGAAGTTCATACAACACCTTTGAGTTTGAAGCTGATTTTAGAAAATATCTTTCCTTTTTTCTACTTAAAGAGGTGACTTGGGCAAACCGTTTTTATACTAAAAATACAGCTGGAAACGTGCCTTACTGGAAACTTGCCTACGCCGGTGATGAGGAAACTATCAGAGGTTATCCATCAAACCGTTTTGTGGATGATAACGTGATTCTGTTTAATACGGAACTAAGAACTTGGCTTTTTAATATAGATGCCATTGGTGGAGAATTTGGTGGCACTTTATTTTTTGATGTAGGAAGGACTTATCCGAACGGTGAATCTATCGATACAATCTTCAATGATCTTAAATTTTCGTATGGATTAGGAGGAACAAGTTCTTTCTTTACTCCTGATTTTGTTCTTCGGTGTGATTTAGGATTCTCAGAAGAAGGAATGGGTGTGTACTTTACAGCAGGATATATGTTTTAGCTATCGAATCGAAGATGAAGAATTAAAATTATTCAATTCTAGCATTTTGGATCACTCGATCTTTTGTAATAACCTACATCCACAAAAAAGCTTTCATCTCTTTTCGAAATGAAAGCTTAATTCTACAACTTTTCCAAAGTTATGAAGGAAATAATCAATAAATAGAAGGTGTTTTAACTTTGGAAAAATTAAAAATTACCAGCGCAGTAAATTAATCTCAGTCACATCAACCGTAAGGTTATTCCTGAAGATGGCAATGATAATAGCCAATCCAACTACGGCTTCTGCAGCGGCAACTGCGAGCGCAAAGAACACAAAAATCTGCCCGTCAATATTTCCATGAAAACTACTGAATGATACTAGTGATAAGTTCACTGCATTCAACATCAATTCCACACACATAAAAATTACAACAGCATTGCGGCGAATCAATACACCAATAATACCAATGGAAAACATGATAGCACTAATCCCTAAAAACCAATCAATTTCTAACATCTTTCTATCCTTTCTTAATTTTGTATTGAGCAACCATCAACGCACCAACTACTGCAGCTGTAAGCAAAATTGCTGTCATCTCGAACGGCAATAAGTATTTTGTGTAAAGCACTTCTCCTGCTGCTTCTACCGTTCCGATTTCTGCCATGTTAGATGAAATTTCGGGGAGTACATCAGCCACACCTGCAATACTGTAAAAAATCTGCCCCACAACAGCCGCTCCAAGAATAAAAGCTAAGAAGTATTTAACTCTGAATTTATCGAACAGTTTTTCTTCATCTTCTACATTCAGCAACATGATAACAAACAAAAACAGTACCATAATGGCACCGGCATAAACCAGTATTTGAATAACTGCTAAAAACTGTGCATTCAACAGCAGGTAAATTCCTGCCAATGATACCATGTTTATTACAAGAAAAAGCGCGCTGTTAACAACGTTCTTGTTTATCACCATGGCAAGTGCGGAACCGATGGCTAAAACAGCTAATAGTATAAATAGATAAACGATCATAATATCCTATAAAATTGGAGTGCAAATGTAGCACTATTTGATTCGGTCTTCAAGGTTAAAAGCGTGATTATTCGTTAAATCCAGAAATAAATTAATCCTGCTCCTCCAACTAACCAGCAGTAGTATGCAAAATAATGAAATCCTTTCTTTTTTAGAATCACTATTAGGTACTTTAATGCATAGTAACCTGATATAAATGCGGTGAAAAATCCTACCAGCAGACTTGTAATCTGAACCGCATCAATACCGATTTCCATCAAATCCAGAATCTGTAATAACATCGCTCCTGCTATCACCGGAATAACCATCAAAAATGAAAAATTTGCTGCTTCTTCGCGCTTAATCCCAAAATAAAGTGCTGCTGAAATTGTAGATCCGGAGCGACTGATACCAGGAATCATGGCAAATGCCTGCGCAATACCAATGATAAAACTTTTACCAAGAGTCACTTTCCCATCTTTCTCTTTTGCGAACTTGGTAAGAAATAGAATACATCCGGTAACAACTAACATAATGCACACTAGAAACGGATTATCAAAAATTGTTTCGACACTATCTTTAAGAGTGAATCCAACAATAAAAGCAGGAATCATACTTACAAGCACAAATAGAATCATCTTTACCTGAGGATCATCTTTCTTCTCCTTAGGAGCTGCTAAAAATCCGACACCTGATTTCAACAAATCAGTAATCAAAGCGCGATAATAAATTAAAATACTGCAAAGTGTACCAAAGTGAACTACGATTTCAAAAGTTAGTCCAGCTTCGTTATTTTGTCCAAGGAAATATTTGCCTAATGCAAGATGACCGGAACTACTAATTGGTAAAAACTCTGTAAGACCTTGTAGCAGTCCTAATAAAAAAGATTGTAAAATGTCCATGTATTATATTTAATGGCTTTTTGAAGGCGAGAAAATAACCATATCATCAGGAAAATTATAACGGAATATTAAAAATATGAGCGAAATAGCTGTAGACATGAAAGCACTTGGCGAAAAAATTGAGAAAAGCAGTGCTTTCATCGAAGATATACGCAGAGAATTAGATAAAGTAATTATTGGTCAAAGATATATGATTGATCGATTATTAGTTGGATTACTTACGAACGGACACGTTTTGCTGGAAGGTGTACCGGGTTTGGCAAAAACTTTGACTGTTTCTTCACTTGCTACTGTATTGAATACAGATTTTCAAAGAATACAGTTTACCCCCGATCTTTTACCCGCGGATTTAATTGGTACGCTCATCTACAATCAGAAAGAAGCGGAGTTCTTAGTTAAAAAAGGTCCAATTTTTGCAAATATTATTCTAGCAGATGAGATCAATCGTTCTCCTGCAAAAGTTCAGAGCGCGCTACTAGAAGCGATGCAGGAAAAACAGGTTACCATTGGCGAGAATACATTTAAGCTTGAAGAACCATTTCTTGTACTTGCAACGCAAAATCCTGTAGAGCAAGAGGGAACGTATCCATTACCAGAAGCTCAGGTTGATCGTTTTATGCTGAAGCTAAAAATCGGTTACCCAACTGAAGTTGAAGAAATGGAGATCATGCGTCGTATGGCAAGAACGGGAGCAAAACCAACGCTAGAAACCGTTGTAACTACCGAAAAGATCATGGATGCTCGAAAAGTAATCAACGACATCTACATGGATGAAAAAGTTGAAAAATATATTGTGGATTTGGTATTTGCTACAAGAAAGCCTGCTAATTATGGACTCAAAGAATTGGAAGACTTAATCGGATTTGGCGGTTCACCTCGGGCAACTATTAATCTAAATTTAGCCTCCAGAGCGCAGGCATTCATGGAACACAGAGCCTATGTAACTCCGGAAGATGTTCGCACTATAGCTATGGATGTGCTTCGTCACAGAATCATTCCAACCTTTGAAGCCGAGGCCGAAGACATAAGCCCTGAAGATATCGTCGAGAAAATTATGGGGAGTGTGCAGGTGCCTTAGGTTTCTTTAGCGATTATAATTTTAATGAATGTCAGAAACGATCACACAAAGTTTTATCGAATTCTTTAGACGCATTGGTATAGATCCTTTTCTAGTGTTTCTAATGGTCCTTTGTGTATTGATTTTCTTAAAACTTAAAAATTATAATCGTAATGAAGAAAAAGACATGTGGGATTATATATATGATACAGTCTTTTTCTTTGTTGCCTTCGGATTAGTGATCTTTTTTTTGCTTTACCTCTTTGGTATTATTGACCGATGACAGGTTTCAAACTCGCTCCAAGCGCTCTGCGCCGGAGCGTTTTTTTGTAACTATTGTATATACCAGGAAATTCGTTAACAAAAAATTAGTTTCTTAACAGCAAACAAAGCACGACATATCGGGCAAACTTGCCCCGATATCTCCCGAATATAATTATGCTCGTTGTTAAGGATATCGCGGGTCGTTCACCGTGATGTGGATAAATATAAGAGTATATCTTCACAAGCTTTACGCATAGTTTTTCTTTCTGCGTCCGCGATGACGTAATAGACAAAAATAAAGATGTAATTAATTTAAGCCGATCTAACAATAGAGTTTCAACCTAATTCCCAAGCTCCTGCTTGGGAATTCTCACTCGGAGCTCCTGCTCCGAATAAGTTTAGCCCTGAGTATTTTTAAAAATTGAATCCTTATCTAAATCCGTTCGGATTGAAATCCTCTCTTGTGAACTTGAGCTGTATTTTTTGCATATCGATAATTTAGGTCAGGTATAACCGCAAGGAATTCATTCCGCAGCTTTTGGGTAATTATTATTCTGTTGTTTAATTAATTTATAGATTCTTTTAAGTTTATGACTTATTAAACTTTTTTTAAAATTCAGGTTTACTTTTACTTCTAATTAGAATAAACTTCCATCAGTGAAATCAATCAATGAAAATAGCATCCGCTTTTCTTTTTCTTCTACTACGAAGAACGCTATTTCTATGTTCACTACTACAACTACTACAACCCCTTAGGGGGGCATATTTTACATATCATTCCTTTGGGCTATTGCGGCCATTCATTCTCACTTATATCAAAAAGTCTATTACCTAAATTATGTTTGTATTAAAATTCGGTGGTTCTTCAGTTGCCACATCAGATAGTATCAGAAAAGTTTATAGTATCGTCAAAGATCAAGCAAGCAAAAGAAATACGCTTGTTGTAGTTTCAGCGCTTGGAGGTATAACTAATCTTTTACAGGATTGCTCCACTTTCGCTTCAAATCAGAATAAAGAGTATCTCAACTTATTGGTCGAGATCGAAAAGCGTCATTTACAAATGTGTAACGAACTTTTTGATGTTAAAAATCGCAGTGAAGTTCTTACAACGACTAAACTGATACTAAATGAACTGGAGGATATTTGTCGCGGAGTTTACCTGATTCAAGAGTTATCTCCCCGCTCTCGTGATCACATCCTCAGCTTTGGTGAACGCTTATCTTCCACTATAATATCAGCGTTCTTTTTAAACTCCGGAATTAACAGTCAACTCATTGATTCATCCTCATTAATCAAAACAAACGATCTTTTTGGTAAAGCAGATGTTGATTTTTCAGCAACCAACTCTGCAATTAAGCAGAAGTTTAAAGATATTCGTAATGTTACTGTTTGTGCTGGATTTGTAGCGTCATCAATTGGTAAAAACTACATTACAACATTAGGACGAGGTGGATCTGATTATACTGCTTCCATTTTTGCTGCGGCTTTATCTGCTGAAGAACTTCAAATTTGGACCGATGTAAATGGAATGATGACGACAAATCCTCAACTCGTTCCCAATGCTCATTCGATAGATCATATATCTTATGAGGAAGCTATGGAGCTTTCGCATTTTGGGGCAAAAGTTATATACCCACCAACTATTCAACCGGTTTTAGATGCAGGTATTCCAATACGAATTAAGAATACTTTTCAGCCGGAACATCCCGGTACATTAATTTCAGAATCTGTTCCTGAGAATGATTCCATCGTAAAAGGTATTTCGAGTATTGAAGATATTGCGCTTTGCACACTTAGCGGAAGCGGAATGGTTGCTGTACCTAATATTTCATTTAGATTATTTGGTGCTCTAAGTAAGAAATTTATAAATGTGATTATGATCACTCAGGCTTCTTCTGAGCACTCGATTTCTATAGGGATAAATGTATCTGATGCTCAAGAAGCAAAAAAAGCCATTGATACAGAATTCGCTTACGAAATAGAAGCCCACAAAATTAATCCCTTTCAAATTGAACAAGAGTTATCAATAGTTGCACTTGTCGGCTCAAAAATGAAGCAACAAGTTGGAGTAAGTGCACAACTTTTTGAGACTTTAAGTCATAATGGTACAAATATACGAGCCATAGCTCAGGGTTCTACAGAACTAAATATTTCTGTTGTAATTGCAAAAAAAGATCTCAAGAAGTCCCTCAATAGTATTCACGAAAGCTTCTTTTTGTCTGATAGAAAAGTAGTAAACCTTTATATGATTGGGGTTGGAAACGTAGGTAAAACACTCATTGATCAGATCTCTATGCAGCAAAAATACTTACTGGAAGAACACAAGTTAGATCTGCGAATAACGGGTTTGGGAAATTCTAAGAAAATGGTTTTTGATGAACTTGGCTTAGAATTGAATAACTGGAAAAATCTTCTTCATGAAAACGGTGAGGCTATGAATCAAGAAAACTTTGTAGCGAAAATGAAAGAATACAATCTCAGAAATAGTGTTTTTATTGATAATACAGCTTCCGATAAAGTACCAGAACTTTATAAATCTGTCCTTGAAGCTAGTATTTCTGTAGTAACACCAAATAAAATTGCTGCATCATCAGCATACGAAACATTCACTACTCTAGAAAAAACTGCAAAGAAATTTCAGTCCAAATTTTTATATGAAACCAATGTTGGAGCGGGTCTTCCTGTTATTTCAACACTGAATGATCTCATTAAGAGTGGAGACAAAATCCATAAAATACAAGCTGTACTTTCAGGTACATTAAATTTTTTATTTAATAATTATGATGGAAATATCCGATTCTCTGAAGTTGTAAAAGAAGCTAAACTAAAAGGGCTATCAGAACCAGACCCCAGACTAGATCTAAGTGGGCTTGATGTAGTTCGAAAAATACTGATTTTAGCTCGTATGAACGGAATTAATTTGGAGTTGAAAGATGTAGTCAATAATTCCTTTATTCCTTCGGAATGTATGGAAACAGAATCTTTAGAAGAATTCTATACTAAACTTGATGAGCATGAAGATGTATTCAAAAATATATTTAACGAAGCTGATTCTAAGAACGAACGATTGAAATATGTTGCTACCTATAAAAATGGAAAAGCCTCTACAGGTCTTCACAGTTTTGCTTCTAGTCATCCTTTCTTCAATTTGGGAGGGAAAGATAACATCGTTTTGTTTTATACTAACAGATACAATGAACAACCTTTAGTTATAAAAGGAGCCGGAGCCGGAGCAGAAGTAACAGCTTCAGGAATCTTTGCTGACATCATGAAAATCGCATCTACTTAATTATGGATAAAATAACTGTTTTTGCACCTGCAACTGTCGCTAATGTAGCTTGTGGTTTTGATGTGCTTGGATTTGCTTTAGATGGTATTGGTGACGAACTCACTGTTAGGAAAACTGATTCCTTGGGTTTAAAAATCTCGGCTATTCATGGCGGACATACTTTATCTTTACAAAACAACAAGAATGTAGTAACTGTTGCCGCTCAGGCTCTTTTAGACTCTCTTGAGAAAACACCCGATGTTGGCTTCGAATTTGAACTCACAAAAAAAGTAAAACCGGGCAGTGGACTTGGATCAAGTGCTTCGAGTTCTGCGGCCGCTGTATTTGCAGTTAACGAATTGCTTGGCATACCATATTCAAAAAAACAGCTCGTACAATTTGCAATGGAAGGTGAGAAACTTGCTTCCGGAGTTGCTCATGCAGACAATGTTGCCCCTTCCCTTTTAGGTGGTTTTACCCTTATTAGAAGCTACGAACCTCTAGACGTTATTGAACTCAAGTATCCTGAACAGCTTTATGCCCTGGTAGTTCATCCACAAATAGAAATAAAGACTTCCGACTCTAAACGTATTCTCAGGAAGGAAATCCCCCTAAAAGATGCTATTACTCAATGGGGAAATTTAGCAGGATTAGTGAGTGGATTAGCCGCCTCCGATTTTGATTTAATAGGCAGGTCTCTTCACGATGTCATAGCAGAGCCTGTACGAGGAATTCTGATTCCTGCATTCCCGGAAGTAAAAAACTTATTATTAAAAAATAATGCTTTGGGATGTAGTATATCCGGATCGGGGCCTTCAATTTTTGCTATGTTTCGGCACCTTTCAGATGCCAAATCTACTTCTGATAAAGTAGAATCTTTTTATCAGTCTCTAGGTTTGGAAGCTAATATTTACGTTTCAGGAATAAATCCTCAAGGAGCTCAAGTTTTATCATGAAATTTTACAGTACTAATAACAAAGAACATTTGGTGTCATTTCAGGAAGCTATCTTTAAAGGATTACCGGATGACAACGGACTCTTTATGCCGGAGTATATCCCGTTACTTCCGCCATCCTTTTTTGAAACTCTTCCGCAGTTAACACTTCCGGAAATTGGCTTTCATGTTTTGAAACAGTTCATTGGCGATGAGGTCTCGGAGCCTGATCTTCAAAAACTGATACATGATTCTCTCAACTTTGAAATCCCTTTGATTCAAGTTTCTGAATCTATTTATAGCTTAGAACTTTTCCACGGACCAACCTATGCCTTCAAAGATGTAGGAGCTAGATTTTTAGCTCGATCGCTGAGTCATTTTATAAAATCCACCAATAAAAAACTTACCGTTTTAGTAGCTACATCCGGGGATACCGGTAGCGCAGTTGCTCAAGGTTTTTATGATGTAGCTAATATTGACGTTATCATTCTTTATCCTAAAAATGGTATTAGTGAATTCCAGAAGTATCAAATGACTTCCTTAGGTAAAAATATAACTGCGTTAGAAGTTGATGGGGTATTTGATGATTGCCAGAAACTAGTTAAACAGGCCTTTTTGGATAAAGATCTTTCCTCTGCTAAAAACCTGACTTCAGCAAACTCAATCAATATTGCGCGCCTTTTACCTCAATCAGTTTATTACTTTCATGCTCTCGCGCAAATTCCTTTAAAAGAGGGAATGGAATATACGTTATCTGTCCCAAGTGGGAATTACGGAAACCTAACTGCAGGATTAATCGCCAAAAGAATGGGCTTGCCAATTCATCAATTTCTGGCTTGCTCAAATAGTAACGATACTGTTCCATCATACTTACTTACTTCTGAGTACAAACCAAAGCCTTCGGTAAAAACTATCAGCAACGCCATGGATGTTGGTGATCCAAGTAATTTTTACAGAATGCTGGATTTATTCGATAATTCTCATTCAGAAATGAAACAGGCTATAACAGGCTTTTCTTTTACTGATGAAGAAACACGAACCACGATCGAAGCAGTACACCAGGATCATAAATATACTTTAGATCCTCACGGGGCAGTTGCTTTTCGTGGACTTGAATCATTCAAACTTCCTGAAAAAAGCATAGGGATTTTCCTTGAAACAGCTCATCCTTATAAGTTTAAAGATACCGTTGAGTCTGAAATCGAACAAACCATAGAACCTGTAGAAGAGATATCCTCCGAAATTGATTATTCCATTGCTTTCAAGAACGATTTCGAAGCTTTTAAGGATTTTTTGGTAGAAATGTAACTAGTGCTGTTTGGACTATACCCAAGAGATGTCAGTAATAAAACCCTCTGTTATGAACATATTTAGTTTTTCAATCTGTTTCCCAAACGCGTGCTTTATAATTCTCAAATCGTTCCGTGCTTTAGAGTTTCCGTGGCTTTAAGGTGAGATTACTTCGTCATATTCATTCCTCGCAGATGGAGGTAATTACATAAAACAAAAAAAGGCATCCAAAATTAATTGGATGCCTTTTTAAAATCTTAGACTTGCTAAATATTATTCAGCAGAGTCATCGTCTTTTTTAGAGCTCTTGCTTGTAGACTTTTTCTCGGCAGCAGCTTTTTCTTCTGCTTCCATTTTGTCTTTAAGAGCAGCCAAACCTGACATTTCACCTAATGTAGGTGCACCGGTTTCAACATCGGCAGCTTCGATTTTCTTCTTAGCAGCTTTAGCTTTTTTCTGATCTTTATCCAGCTGACTCAAGTTGATGCTTTTCGCCTCTTCATTGAAGTCGAGTACGAAAGCTTCTACTTTGTCGCCTTCTTTGAATTCCGGCTCAACAGCTTTTCCGTAGCTTAAGAATGCTTCAGCACCAAGAGTTAATTTCACAAAAGCGCCTTTATCAGTTGCTTTCACTACTTCACCTTCTACAGATGCGCCAGGAGCGTATTCTTTAGCATATTGCGTCCAAGGATTATCCTGAACCTGCTTATGACCCAATGTAATTCTTCTGTTATCGAAATCAACACCAAGAATCACAACTTCGATTTCCTGATCTTTCTTAACGATCTCGTTTGGATGCTCAACTTTTTCAGTCCAGCTTAAGTCAGAAACGTGAATCAAACCATCAATACCCGGCTCCAGTTCAACGAACACGCCGAAGTTAGTTAGGTTTCTGATCACACCGTCATGCTTAGATCCAACCGGGAATCTTTCAAGGATGTCTGCCCATGGATCGTTAGTCAATTGCTTAACACCTAGAGAAATCTTCTTCTCATCTTCGTTGATGTTCAACACGATACATTCTACAACGTCATCTTTTTGAACTAACTGAGACGGATGCTTGATATGCTGCGTCCATGACATCTCACTAATGTGAATAAGACCTTCAACACCTTTCTCAAGCTCAACAAAAGCACCGTAATCTGCGATAGAAACCACACGACCTTGTACTTTATTCTCTTCAGGATACTTAGCATGAATTTCTTCCCACGGATGAGGTTGCAATTGCTTCAATCCAAGAGAAACACGCTTGCTCTTCTCATCAAAGTCAATAACAGCAACGTTTAATCTCTGATCCAATTGAACGATTTCATTTGGATTGTCTACACGTCCCCATGAAAGATCGGTAATGTGAAGAAGTCCGTCAACGCCACCAAGATCGATAAATACACCGAAGTCAGTAATGTTTTTAACAGCACCTTCAAGAACCTGACCCGCTTCGATCGTTTCAAGAATTTCTTCTCTCTGCTCTTCAAGATCACTTTCAATAAGAGCTCTGTGAGATACAACTACGTTTTCTGCAGCCATGTTAAGCTTCACAACCTGGAATTCCATGGTTCTGCCAACATAAGCGTCAAAATCGCGAACAGGACGTACATCAATTTGTGATCCCGGTAAGAACGCATCGATACCGAATACATCCACAACCATACCACCTTTAATTCTACGCTTGATGTAACCTTCAATAATAGTAGCTGATTCGTGAGAAGCTTCGATTTTTTCCCACGCTTGCAGGATATCTGCTTTTCTTCTGGAAAGGATTAACTGACCGTCTTTATCTTCAACGCGATCAAGGAATACATCTACTTCGTCACCGGGAGCCATGCTCTCAAGTACAGAATTAGGGAATTCATTTACAGCAATGATTCCTTCTGATTTAAATCCGATGTCGATAACTACATACTTCTCATCTACAGAAGCAACACGACCTGTGATAATTTCTTTCTCTTCGATTTGATTGAGAGTATTCTCATACATTCCCATCATTTCGTTGTACTCGTCATCAGTATATTCGTCTGATGGACTAGCTAATTGGTCGTACGTATATACATCACCTTCAACTTCACCGGTGAATACGTGTGTTAAAGTTTCTTCGTTATTTACTTCTTCAGTAGCTTCTTCTTCCGCTACAGCAGTTTCTGTTTCTTCAACAGCTTCTGTGGCAGTAGTTTCTTCCTGTTCGGTTTCTTGTTTATTTAATTCTTCGGTCATTACGTGTTTTGTTAATGTTTTACCTCACAATTGGCTTTCAATTATGGGATAAGGTTATAATTAATTATTTGGCAATATTTGCCGTATTTGCTCTGCGATCTGTGATACCTGTTCATTAAAAGTAAGTTCAGAAGTATTGATCAAAATGGCATCTTCCGCTTGTTTAAGCGGATCTGACGCTCGGTTTGAATCAGCATTATCTCTGGCTTCCAGGTTAGATTTTATTTCCTCCAATGAGGCTTCTAATCCCTGAGCTTTCATTTCTGATAAACGGCGCTTTGCTCTTTCTTCAAGATCTGCCACCATAAAAAACTTCAGTTTCGCATTCGGAAATACCGCAGTACCCAAATCTCTGCCATCAGCAATATAAACTCCGGTCTCAACTTCAGCTCTCATCAACTTATTGATTTGAGCTCTCACCATTGGATCAGATGCTACTTTACTCACAGCATTTGAAACTTCCATTTCTCTGATTTTATCAGTTACTTCTACCCCATTCAAAAAAGAATGGAATTTTTTATTTTTGAAGTGAAATGAAATATCACTTTCTTTCAGACAATCAAAGAACGAGTCTCTGTTCTCAAGTGATTCTAAATAGACAAGGGTTGCTACTCGATACAACGCTCCAGAATCCAAAAATTGAATCTGAAGTTGCTCGGCAATAGCACGAGCTGTTGAACTTTTTCCTGACCCTGCAGGCCCATCGATTACTACTATCATAACAGAAAGGCTAAATTAAACTTATTCACGGAAATATTCAATCAAAAGTTGAATAATGTTTTAGTATCCCGTAATTTTGGTGACTGAAAAACTTTACATCAAATTCGACTATAAGTCATGCCACAAACTAAACAAGCAATCAAGCGTGTTCGCCAAGCTGAAAAAAGAAAGAAGCACAACAACGCTCGTAAATCAAAAATGAGATCTCTTATCAAGAGTGTTTTAAACTCAACAGATAAGAAAGAAGCAGAAAAATTATTGAAAGATGCTGTCTCTTACGTTGATAGAATGACTGTAAAAGGCATTATTCATAAGAATAACGCTGCTCGCAGAAAAGCCGCTCTTACAAAGCACGTAAATAATTTATAAGATCTTTTACTGATGGCCAGCTCCGAATCTAAAGCACTTCTTGTAATTTTAGATGGTTTTGGGTTGGCCGAAGATCCTACTGTCAGCGCTATCGACAACGCTGACAAGCCTTTCATAGATCATCTTTTTAAAACTAATCCGCACACCTCACTCTCAGCAAGCGGGGATAATGTAGGTTTACCCGAAGGACAATTTGGTAATTCTGAAGTAGGTCACCTTAATATTGGTGCAGGAAGAATTGTGCGTCAAGAACTTTCGCGTATTAATCTCGCCATTAAAAATGGTGATTTTTTTGAGAATGAAGTTCTCTTAGAAACAATTAAAAAAGCGAAAGTTAAAAATAAGATTCATCTTTTCGGTCTCTTTTCTGATGGAGGAGTTCATAGCCATAACAAACATTTGTTCGCACTTCTGAAACTTTGCAAGAAAGAAGGCATCGAAAACGTATACGTTCACGCTTTTACAGATGGTAGAGATACAGCACCAAATGGTGGAAAAAAATACGCTAAACAATTCAATGAAAAAGCTTCAGAAATTGGTGTAGGTAAAATAGTCTCTATCATCGGGCGCTATTATGCTATGGATCGTGACAATCGCTGGGAACGTGTTCAGTTAGCTTACGACCTTTTAGTAAATGGTAATGGAAAGTATTTTTCTTCTACTGATGAAGCCTTTGATGATAGTTATGCCAATAATATCACAGATGAATTCATTAAACCTCTTTTATTGGATGATTCTGAACATTCCAGAATCGAAAAAAATGACTCAGTGATATTTTTCAATATCCGTGGTGACAGAGCCAGAGAAATCTCACGAGCATTGAATGAGAAAGATTTTAATGTATTTGATGTCAAAGATCTGAATCTTCGTTATGCTACGTTCACTTCCTATGACGAAACTTTTGACTTTGCTCAAGTTGCATATCCCCCCCAAGAGTTAAAGAATACTTTAGGTGAATGGGTCAGTAAAAAAGGAAAAAAGCAATTCAGAATTGCAGAGACAGAAAAGTACCCTCATGTCACTTATTTCTTTAATGGCGGAGTTGAAATTCCTTACGAAGGCGAGGATAGATTAGTAATACCTAGCCCTAAAGTAGCAACGTACGACCTTCAACCTGAAATGAATGCTGATCAAGTTGCTGATGCCCTTTGCGAGAAATTAGAATCAGAAAAATATGATTTGGTGATTCTTAATTTTGCAAATCCCGACATGGTTGGGCATACTGGTGTTATGAATGCTGCAATTAAAGCCGTTGAAGCTGTTGATAAAGAACTTAAAAAAGTAATTCAAACAGCTTCCACTCATGGCTACACTTCCTTGATTATAGCAGATCATGGCAATGCTGACCAAATGATTAAGTCAGATGGAAGTCCACACACAGCTCATACAACAGCATTGGTGCCTGCGATTTTAGTGAATCATCCCAAGAATCCTTCGTTACATTCTGGTATTCTCGCAGATGTTGCCCCAACCCTTTTAAAATGCATGGGAATTAATCAACCTGAAGAAATGTCTGGTTCTCCGCTGTTTTAATTTTAAACTGCCTGCATTTTTGTTGCAATTAGCTACTCGCCCTGCTACATTCAAAAAAGAATGAACTAAAGTTATGTCAGGCTCGTTTTTTGCATAGATATAACCTGAAAAGAGAAACATAATATTAAAGACAGAAGGACCTACCATTATGGAGGGCAATTTTTCAAGCAAAGTTAGAGATGTAATACAATTCAGCAGAGAAGAAGCACTGCGTTTGGGGCACGATTACATTGGCACTGAACATCTTATTCTTGGCATTGTACGATTAGGTGATGGCGTTGCTATCCGAATTTTAAAGAATCTTGATTGCGATCTTTTTAAACTTAAAAAAACAATCGAAGACACTGTAAGAGGAACCGGTGGTTCTGTTACTGTCGGAAATATTCCACTAACAAAACAAGCAGAAAAAGTTCTTCGAATTACCTATTTAGAAGCTAAGCTCTATAAAAGTGACACTATTGGTACAGAGCATTTATTGCTTTCACTTTTGAGAGATGATGAAAATATAGCAGCACAGATTTTACAACAGTTCAGTGTTTCTTATGATGCTGTTCGTGAAGAGCTTGATTTAATCATTTCAGGAAAAACAAGAGATGAAGATTTTGATTCTACATCACTCGCAGCCAGCACCTCATCATCAAAAGGGTCGCAAGGATCCGGAAGCTCTAGAGAAAAGAAAATGGAAAAATCAAAAACACCGGTTCTCGATAATTTTGGCAGAGACCTTACACAAATGGCTATTGACGGTAAATTAGACCCAATCATTGGTCGAGACAAAGAAATTGAACGTGTTGCTCAGGTTTTAAGCAGAAGAAAAAAAAATAATCCCGTTTTAATCGGTGAACCCGGAGTTGGTAAAACTGCGATAGCTGAAGGTTTAGCTGATCGCATTATAGAACGTAAAGTTTCCAGAGTGCTTTATGAGAAAAGAGTAATTGCACTTGACCTAGCTGCATTGGTTGCCGGCACAAAATATCGTGGACAGTTTGAAGAACGCATGAAAGCGATCATGACTGAACTTGAGAAAACAGATAATGTTATTCTTTTTATTGATGAGCTCCATACTATTGTTGGAGCTGGTGGAGCTAGTGGCTCTTTAGATGCGTCAAATATGTTGAAGCCAGCCCTTGCTCGTGGTGACATTCAGGCAATCGGAGCAACAACTTTAAATGAGTACCGTCAGTTTATCGAAAAAGACGGTGCACTAGAACGACGATTTCAAAAGATCATGGTTGATCCAACTACACCGGAAGAAACCATCGAAATCTTACATCAAATTAAGCCAAAGTATGAAAAACATCATGGTGTACGCTATGATGAGGATGCGATCAAAGCATGTGTGTCATTAACCGACCGTTATGTAACGGATCATTTCTTACCGGATAAAGCTATTGATGCTTTAGATGAAGCCGGTGCGCGCGTACATTTGTCTAACATCACTGTTCCTAAACATATTATCGAGCTTGAAGAGCAAATTGAGCAAACCGGCCATGACAAGAATACCATGGTAAAAAAACAAAGATTTGAAGAAGCCGCTCGACTACGTGACACTGAAAAACGCTTGATCGAAGACCTTGAAATTGCACAAAAGGAATGGGATAAAGAATCTGAAACTATTCTATTTGATGTTGAAGAGGACGATGTTGCTTCTGTAATTGCAATGATGAGCGGTGTTCCTGTAAATAAAATTAGCCAGAATGAGGGTCAAAAACTTCTGAAAATGAAGGAAAGTCTCGCCGGAAAAGTAGTGGGACAGGGAGAAGCAATTGTTAAACTTACAAAAGCAATTCAAAGAACCCGCGCAGGATTAAAAGATCCTTCCAGACCTATTGGTTCATTCGTGTTTTTAGGTCCAACCGGTGTGGGTAAAACAGAACTGGCAAAGGTTTTGGCTAAATATTTATTTGATAAAGAGGAATCTCTCATACGCGTGGATATGAGCGAGTATATGGAAAAATTCTCTGTCTCTAGATTAGTTGGGGCACCTCCGGGATATGTAGGCTATGAAGAAGGCGGAATTTTAACCGAAAAAGTTCGTCGTAAACCATACAGTGTAGTACTTCTTGATGAGATAGAAAAAGCACATCCGGATGTATTTAACATTTTGCTTCAAGTTCTGGATGATGGAATCCTAACTGATAGCTTAGGACGTAGAGTAGATTTCAGAAATACAATCATCATCATGACTTCAAATATTGGAGCCAGAGACATTCGTAATCTTGGAAAAGGAATTGGTTTCGGTGGACCTGATGAAGGAACTTTTGATTATGCCAAAATGAAAACAACTATTCAGGATGCATTGAAGAAAGTTTTCAATCCTGAATTTCTCAATCGTATTGATGATGTGATCACCTTTAAACCTCTAGAAAAAGAAGATATTTACGAAATAATTGATATTATTTCTGATGATCTTTTTGCTCGAATTAAAGAAATAGGATATACAGTTGATATCACCAAAGGTGCTAAAGAATTTATTACTGATAAAGGTTATGATCCAAAATATGGAGCAAGACCTCTAAAACGTGCAATTCAAAAATATGTTGAAGATCCATTAGCTGAAGAACTTCTTGAAAACAAAAAAGAAGAAGGATCAAGCATTAAAATCAAAATGAACAAATCCCGAGATGGATTGGAATTTGATTGGACAAAACCCGATCCCAAGAAGTTAAAGGAAAAAGAAAGCGAAGCCTCTGAGGAAGGGGAAGCTTCAAAAGAAGCAAAAAAAGAAGCTTAGAAAATCTAAAAGCTCCTTCATTGAAGGAGCTTTTTTTATAATTGAATTCTATTCTCATCTAGTGAGTTTGGAACTTACCAAGGATTGAGTAAATCCTCTTTTTTGAACATTTGATCACGGGTTTCAAAAAGACTTCCTTTGTTGTCTTTGAGTCTTAACGGGTCATTCCCAAACATGCGAAATAAAAGCGCTATTGGAGTTATAAAAGTGAAATAAACAATACCGAGAATTAGTGGATTCATGACCTTGCTCAAAAGTTCAGCCAGTTTATACCAGCCCCAAACTATCCTATCTCCGATTGGTTTTATTGCTATACTTAATACCCCAATAATTAAAGCTACATAAGCAAAACTTTCATTCTGTAAAATGGCTGCAATTACCAAAAGTCCTGTTACCATTACCAATTGTGTTTTTGGTGTTTCAGGATCGGTTTTTATAAATGTTAGATCTCTTTTTGGGAGCATTTTTTAAAACAAAGTATAAATAAACGGAGCGATTGAAGACCCGCCACCGATTACAATTAAAAATCCAAGTAAAAGCAGTACTATGATCACAGGAGCTAACCAGAATTTCTTCCGCTCCTTCATAAACTGCCATAAGTCTTTTAGTAAATCCATATTCTTTTTTCTTTGCCACTAATGCACAAAGACGCAAAAATAATAGTTAAAATTTTGTGCTTTTGAGTTTCCGTGGCCTTTATCAATCTTTATCGAATTCTATTTTCTCAGTCCATTCGGGCTGATCTTCTTTTGCAAAAACATACTTACCAATTACCAAATAATCCATCTCTGTATTCATAAAACATCGATAGGCGTCTTCTGGTGTACAAACAATAGGTTCTCCTCTCACATTAAAACTTGTATTTACTACCATTGCGCATCCGGTTCTTTGCCTGAATGCCTCAATTACGTTCCAATATTCGGGATTTGTTTCCTTATGAACGGTCTGAATTCTGGCTGAAAAATCAATATGCGTGATTGCCGGGAATTCTGATCTTTCAACAGCTAACTTATCCCTTAATGGCATTTCATTATAACCGCTCGGTAATTTTTTACGAATGCTTTCCTTCACCGATTGAACTAGCAACATATATGGAGAATCAGATTCTAGTTCGAAATAGTCAGTGGTGTATTCTGCAAGCACAGACGGAGCAAAAGGCCGAAATGACTCTCTATATTTTATCTTAAGATTCAACTTCTTTTGCATATCAATTCTCCGAGGATCGGCAATAATACTCCTACCACCAAGTGCTCTGGGACCAAATTCCATTCTGCCGTTAAACCAACCGATTACATTTCCTTCATCAAGAATTTCTGCAATTTTAGCATATAGGTTTGAGTCTTCAGAAACCTCAAAACTAGGCTTAAACTTTTTCAAACTTCTTTCAATATCAATATCAACAAACTCTGGTCCAAGATAAGCACCACTCATTGCGTCACGCTGTTCAGGAACTCTCGGTTGTTCAAAGTAAATGAATTGAGCTGCCAATGCCGCGCCTACAGCTCCACCTGCATCGCCGGCAGCAGGCTGAACATAGACTTCTTCGAATATTCCTTCGTTCAGTAGTTTACCATTTGCTACGCAATTCAAAGCAACTCCGCCGGCCATGCAAATAGCCTTTGCTCCTGTTAATTTCTTTGCTTCCTTCGCCATTTTGATCACGATTTCTTCCGTCACAATTTGTATCGCAAGCGCAAGATCTGCTTCATGTTGTTCTAGCTCTGCCTCATCCTCACGTCGTGAAAAGCCAAATAACTCTTCCCATTTCTTATCTTTAACCATCCTGATTCCTGTCGTATAGTCAAAGTATTTTTGATTCAGCCAAATTGATCCATCGCTTTTAATATCAACCAATTCCGATTTTATTTTTTCAATATAACCGGGTAGCAATTTAGAATTCGGATTTCCATATGGAGCCAATCCCATCAATTTGTACTCTCCGGAATTAACTTTAAAGCCCAGGAAGTAAGTAAAAGCTGAATACAGCAATCCAAGAGAATGTGGAAATTTCAGTTCCCGAAGTATTTTAATCTCATTGCCTTTTCCATGACAGATAGAGGCTGTTGCCCATTCTCCTACTCCATCAATGGTAAGAATTGCGGCTTCCTCAAATTTGGAAGGGTAGAATGCACTAGCTGCGTGACTAAGATGATGTTCAGGAAATAATAGTTTTACATCTTCCTTCTCATATTCCCCTACCTCTTTCAGCGAGTCATAAATCAGTTTTTTTAGAAACATTTTCTCTTTCAGCCAAACGGGAATTGCCGTAATAAAAGACCGAACGCCTTTGGGTGCAAAAGAAAGATAAGTTTCAAGCAATCGCTCAAACTTCAAAAAAGGCTTGTCATAAAAAACGATAGCGTCCAGATCATCGATTGTCAAACCTGAAAATTCTAAACAATATTTCACTGAATTTATTGGAAAAGCTGCGTCATGCTTAATTCGGGTGAAACGTTCTTCTTGGGCTGCAGCTACAATTTTTCCATCCTGTATTAAACAAGCCGCGGAGTCGTGATAAAAAGCAGAAATTCCTAGAATATTCATCAGAAAAGTAAATTTTGTGCAGGAAGATACGAATCATCGAATACTTGCCAAGCAGTTTCTTCCTGACTGTTACTTTTGTACCTTTATGTTCTCAAAAATTTTATCCACTCATTTTTATATGATTATTTCAATGACAGGATTTGGACGGGGCGAAGCCGCTGATAACGGCATTTCTGCTACTGTTGAAATCAAATCCTTAAACAGTCGCTATTTAGACCTTTCTATTCGATTGCCTCAACGCCTTCAAGACAAAGAACTTGCTTTGAAAGAGTTGGTTCAAAAACACATAAGCCGAGGTAAATTAAATATTAATGTACACATTTCAGAGTCTGACTCCGGCGAACCTCATATTAAAGTAGATGAGGTAAAGGTAAAAGCGTATGCTCGCCTTTTGCGTGAAGTACAAGATGTTGCCGGAATCAAAGGCGATATAAATGTCCGAAATATTACCGGTTTTGGAGATGTTTTTATCACCAAAGAAGACGATGAAGAAATTCTGGCTCAAAAATGGGACATAGCACAGCGTGCATTAAACAATTCTATTGAAAACCTTGTTGCGATGAGAACACAAGAAGGTGATCAGCTTAAAAATGATTTAATCGAACGAATTGAAGCAATAGAAACTAATCTTAAAGAAGTTGAAAAAATCACAGACGGCAGAGTTGAAGACGTTCGAAATAAACTAAGAGAACGTATTCAGCAACTTTTTGATGATGAAAACTTCGATAAAGAACGTCTTGAAACTGAAGTAGCTGTTATTGCCGATAAAATGGACATTACTGAAGAAGTGGTAAGAATGCGTGCACACTTAAAGTTTTTTATTGAAGCGATTGAGCAACCCGAACCGGCAGGAAGGCGATTAAACTTTCTTACTCAAGAAATGAACCGTGAATTAAATACTATTGGCTCAAAGGCTAATGACTCACAGATAGCTCATCATATAGTTCGATCTAAAGAAACACTAGAGCAAATCCGTGAACAAGTACAAAACGTAGAATAAATTTAGATTTTAGTATTTAGTATTGAGACTCCTATTCTCAATACTAAATACTCGGTACTAATATGAAAGGTAAAGTAATAATTTTAGTAGCACCGAGCGGCGCTGGGAAATCCACGCTTGCAAAAAAATTATTTAAAGATTTTAAGGAGCTGAAGTTTTCCGTGTCTGCCACCACAAGACCTCCCCGAAAAGGCGAAGAAAACGGCAAGCATTATCACTTTCTTACTCCAGAAGAATTTCAATCAAAAATTGACCAAAATGACTTTCTGGAATGGGAAGAATTCTATGGTGGTAAGCGATATGGAACATTGCGATCAGAGGTTGATAAAAAACTAAAATTAGGCTATTTTATTCTGCTTGACGTTGAAGTAAAAGGCGCTGTTAATATCAATGAAATTTACGGCGATCAGTGTTTGAGTATTTTTGTTCAACCACCATCAATTGACGTATTAAAGCAGCGTTTAATATCTAGAGGCACAGAAAATGAAAAAACTCTTGCTTTGAGACTTGAACGCGCAAAAGAAGAACTTACTTATGCCGATCGTTTTGATCGGGTAATTATTAATGATGATTTGGACGACGCTTACTCTCAAGTTAAGGACGCTGTCTCCAAATTCATGAATACAAAATAGAACATATGCCAATTCGTACATTAGACATCGAAAAGCTTAAACAAACAACCGGTAACAAATATGAGTTATTGGTAATTATGGCAAAAAGAGCTCGTCAAATTGCTGCAAATGAAAAGCTAGAGCTTGATGAAAAACTACAATATTTCGAAGGTTTTGAAGACGAAGACGAGTTTTCGTTCAATGAAGAGCAAGAGCAAATCTCAAAGTCTTTCGAAAAACTTCCACATGCAGTTCAAAGAGCTGTAAATGAAATGGAAGATGGTAAAACTTATTTCCGTCGTCCTGAAGTAGAGGAATAAAAAATGCTCTCCGGCAAACGCATTATTCTCGGTGTAACCGGAGGTATTGCAGCGTATAAAGCTGTTTTTCTATTAAGAGAATTTCAAAAAGCGGGTGCTGAAGTAAGAGTCACAATGACTCCCTCAGCCACTCGCTTTGTTGGTTTAGAAACCTTTGCTTCTCTATCTCAACATGAAGTCGCAGTCGATATATTTCCTAAAGACACTCAATCAACCGACTGGACACGACATATTAATTGGGGTGAGTGGGCTGATTTGTTTATAATTGCCCCTTGTACAGCAAATACATTATCGAAAATTGCTTCGGGCATTTCTGACAATATGCTAACCAGTACTGTTCTAGCTGCTCGTTCTCCAATTTTGATCTGCCCAACTATGGATGGAGAAATGTATGAATCGCCAACCGTTTCAAAAAATCTCAAGAAAGTTCAGGAATTTGGCTACCATATCCTGGAACCGGCTTCAGGATTTTTAGCCAGTGGCTTGGAAGGAAGAGGAAGATTGCCCGAGATTGAAGACATTTTAGAAAAAGCTTCTGAAATAATAGGCTCTATTGAAGGTCCTTTAAAAGGGAAAAAAGTCGTAGTTACAGCCGGACCAACCCGAGAATTTATCGATCCGGTTCGTTTTATTTCCAATCCAAGTTCCGGGAAAATGGGAATTGCGATGGCAGAAGCGGCAAAACGACTGGGAGCGGAAGTAAAACTTATTCACGGCCCGCTTACTACAAAATTACCCGAAGGAATTCATGCAACAAGTATAACCAGCGCAAAAGATCTTTTTAAAGAAGTTCAAGCACATTCAGATGCAGATATAATTATCATGGCTGCAGCTGTTTCTGATTTCACCCCAGTGATAACACACAAACATAAAGTTAAAAAAGAGGTTGGATCAGAATCTATCGAGTTAACTAACACACAAGATATTCTGGCCTGGCTGGGAGAACACAAAAAACAGAAGCAGATTTTAATCGGTTTTGCCATGGAAACAGAAAACTTAATTGAAAATGCATCAGCAAAGCTTACAAAGAAAAATGCTGATTGGATTATCGCTAACTCACTTTCCTCTGATGACTCCGGATTTGAAGTTGACACTAACCATGTTCATTTAATTGGCAAAGATTCTGAAACGGAATTCAAAGGAACTAAGCAAGAAGTAGCGGAACTCGTGCTTGGGAAGATTTTCTATCCATAATTTACAAAAGGCTTTCACCCTTCTTCTTTATTTTGAACAAATTAAAAAAATACTGATATGAGCTTATCAAAAACTACGCTTGGAAATTTTGAACTCTATACAATTGAAACGGGTGACTTCAAACTAGACGGTGGCGCTATGTTTGGTGTGGTTCCGAAAACATTATGGTCTCGCGGAATTCCAGCAGATGAAAACAATCGCATTCAAATGACTATGCGCTGTTTGCTTATTAAATCTAAGAATACCGGAAAACTATATCTGATTGATAATGGGCTTGGAACAAAATTCACCGACAAATTGATGAAAATCTATCAGGTAGATCTCAGTAATCATTCGATGGAGAAGTCTTTTAAAGAACATGGATTTTCATTTGATGATGTAACTGACGTTATTTTTACTCATCTTCATTTTGATCATTGTGGTGGAACTTCTTTTATCGATGAAAACGGAAATTCGCAATTTACTTTTCCGAACGCTGAATACCACGTTACAAAATCTCATTGGGAAACAGCCACAAATCCGAATGCACGAGAGAAAGCTAGTTTTCTGCCCGAGAATATCAATCCTCTAAAAGAAACTGACGCACTGAACCTGATTGATGATAATCATGAATTCGAAGAAGGATTTTCCACTATTATTGTAAATGGACACACAATTGGGCAACAACTTCCACTTATTGAAGGAGATGGAAGAAAAATATGTTTTGTAGCCGATCTTTTGCCGACTCATGTTCATGTTCCACTTCCTTGGGTTATGGGCTATGATATGTATCCGGCTGAAACACTTAAAGAAAAAGAGAATTTTTTAAAACGTGCAATCGAAGAAGATCTTCATTTGTACCTGGAGCATGATTATTACAAAGAGATCATCAAACTCAGTTCTGAATACGGAAAATATTCTGTAGCTGAAACTCTGCTTTTAAATGAAGTTTAATTTACAATAAACAACTTCATTTACGGTTTTTTAGAGTATGTTAGATAGGATTTTCTTTTCTTAAGCATATGAACAAAACCGATCAAAAATCTAAATCAGATTTCCTTAAGCAAGAGCTTAAAAATGCGTTAAATACCTTAGAACGACGCGCTACCATTTCCGGGGTGCTTGCAGGTGTTGCTGTATTTTTAGGGTCTATCGCTTTACTGATTTCTCTTGAGCAGTTTCAATTTCTAAATTCATCCGTAAAAATTGCATTTTCAACTTTGGGGTTGATAGTCGGAACCGGGTTGTTCATTTGGGTTAGAAGAAAAAAAGTTCCCGATTCGTTTAATTCGTTTTACCAACAATTTGCGCGAACCCAACATCTGAATGAAATAAATTACTACTTAGATCTTGAGAAAGACGAATTAGCTGACCCCGCATTGGTTCAGGCTGCTTTGGAAGAAAATCTCTCTTCCATCGATCATCAGAATTTTAAAACTAAGCTTTCAGGATATTCTGAATCTCAATCTCAAACCTTATTTTTTAAAAGATCACTACAGCTACTTGTTGTGGCTGGTCTATTTTTTGTTATAACGGCTTTTGCTTTTTCGGATGGCGCTAAACGAACAGCGTATTTGTGGGAAACTTTTGAAGAACCCAATCCTTATTCCTATTTGATCGAACCCGGCAATGTAACTTTAGAACAAGGTTCTGCTTTTTCAGCTGATATAAAATTCGAGGCTGAATCACCTAAGTCATTAACTTTATATGTTAAAACAGCTGTTGAAGATGAGTTTCGATCTTTGAATATGGATTTCTCCGGCACAGGTTATAGCTCGATTCCTTTTAACCTCAATAATGATCTTGAGTATTTTGTTGAAATGGATGGTTTTGCATCAGAAGTATATTCAGCCTCTGTTCAACTTCGTCCACGTTTTTCTGAGTTAAATTCAACCGTAATACCTCCGACTTATACTCAATTGGATTCTTCTTTACAGACTTATCCTTTTTCGTTAATTCGTGCTTATCAAGGTTCGAAACTTGAAATATCCGGACTTTTAAATAAGAACATTGATCAGCTTCAAGTCTATTCTTCTCGCTCATCAGTTGATGAAATAAATGACCTTACTGCACTAGAATTTTCCAAGGAATTTGAAGTCACCAAACCGGATACGATTTCATTTGTGATGACTGATATAAATGGCCTGACTAATAAGAACTCTTTCCAATTTATCATAGATCCACTCAAAGATGAATACCCAATCGTAGAGTTGATAGAACCTTCGGCTTCTTTCGAAATGGTTGAGCCTAAAAATCTAAACCTTACATTCAAAGCCACCGACGATTTCGATATCACTCGCAGCGTATTGAAATTTGAACTTAAAAAGGCTTATGTAGACGATGTATCATTATCATCCATTAAATTAGACAAACCCACGAATGGCGTTTTGCAAAAGTTTAATTGGGACCTTTCAGGTTTAAATCTCTCTCCACTTGATGAAATCACCTTTTGGATTGAGGCTTCTGATAATGATGGTTACAATGGCATAAAGTCTTCCCGTTCTCAGCAGATTACTCTCACTGTTCCTTCATTGGTGGATTACTTTGAATCCTTGGACCAGAAAGAACAGGATGTGGAAAAAGACTTGGACTCTATTTCAGAATCATTTGAAGAAATGAAGAGGTCCTACGATGAGTTTAAAGAAAATATGAAAGATAATCCTGAGACTTCATACGAGAATCAAAAACAAGTAGAAGACGCTCAGAAAAAACAGGAAGAAGTTCAGAAGAAAATTGATGAACTGAATAAAAAGTTTGACGAGATCAAAAAAGAGCTCAATCAGAATAATTTATTGAGTGAGGAAACTCAAAAAGCATATGATGAGCTAAAAAAACTCATGGAGGAAATAGACGATCCTGAACTCAGAAAAGCTTTGGAAATGCTGCGAGAAAACATGGATCAGTTCACGCCTGAGCAGTTACGTAAGGCTATGGAAAATGTGGAATTTAATGAAGAAGATTTCCAAAAAAGATTAGAAAGAACTATTGAGTTGTTTAAGAAACTAAAGCTTATGTCTGATATGGAAAAGCTTGCGAAATCTTTCGAAGATCAGGCTCGCCAGGAGAAAGAACTAGCTGAAAATCCTCCACATGATCAAGAGTCAGAAAACAAACGAAAGGAAGATCTTGAACAGCTGGAAAAACTCAAAGAAGCTGTTGACAAACTTTCTGACCACAAGTCGGAAGAGACTGAGAAATCTGTATCTGAGTTTCAAAAACAGACAAAGGAAGAATTAAGCAAAAATATTGAAGAAGAAATTAAAGAATGGCTTAAAGACCAAGAACAGAAAAGTGGTGAAAATAAAAACGGTGAGAACAATAACTCCCAAAATCAAAAAGGCCAACCTAACTTTGAGCAATCATTTCGGAATTTAGCTGAAAAAACGCGGGAACAAATGAAGTCGATGGGGCAGCAACAGCAACAAATTAATATTGCCGGATTACAATATGTACTGTATTCACTTCTAACATTATCATCTGAGCAAGAAGATCTTGTTTACCTTTCTCAGGAAACTGAAGATCGTAGTTTAGCATATGTTGAATTAGCCCGTGATCAAAAAAATGTAGAGCAGATCTATAACTCTATTTCTGACTCTCTTTTTGAACTTTCGAAGTCTATCCCTCAATTTTCTAATCAAATAAATACGAAGTCAATAGAGCTTAAAAAGCAATTAGAGCGATCTCTTACTCAAATGGCCGAGCGCCAGCAAAGAAATGCTTCGGTAGCATCAAGACAAGCTTTTGGCGGCATCAATGACATTTCATTTATGATTGCTAATCTACTGGAGCAGTTACAAAATAATGACGGCTCTGGAGGGAAAGGCGGTGCTGGTTCTCCTAAATCAATTCAACAAATGCTAGAGCAATTAGGAGAAATGAAAGGAAATCAGCAGCAATTAAATCAGCAGCTGCAACAAATGATCAATGATATGCAAGGAGAGCGATTGTCTAACGATCAAATGGAGAGATTGAATCAGCTTGCAAAACAACAGAATAGAATAAGGAAACAATTACAAGAACTTCAACAAAATGGAGGGTTAGATGGTGATAGAGCCGGAAGCGAAATCGAACGAATGATTGAAGAGATGGAAGATACAATCAACGACCTTAGAGGTGGAGCTGTTGATCCTACACTCATTGAGCGACAACAGAATATACTTACGAGAATGCTTGATGCTGAAAAGTCGATGCAAGAGCGTGATGAAGAGGAAAAAGAACGTGAAGGTAAGCAACCGGGAGATTTCAATCGTGCTAACCCTTCTGATATTACTTTAGAAGAGCTTGAAAAACAGATTCGATCCAGATTGAATGATCCGAATTTCACTAAATACTCGCCAGATTACCAAAAACTGATAGAAAGATATTTCGAATTGCTTAAGCAGTTACAAGACCGTGGGAGTTGATTTATTGATAAGTGAAAGGTGAAAGGTGAAAGGTGAAAGGTGAAAGGTGAAAGGTGAAAGGTGAAAAATTTGAACTCTTATGCCTACATTCCAAACTTATTTACATCACTCATTACTATAAATTTCGATTATATTCGATTACTTTTTTGTAAGCTTGTAGCACTGCATCAGCGTCTTCACCATCCATTACATCAGAAACTTCTTTAGCTGACTTCATTGCATTTTTTGGAGCAAAAGGCATTCCTACAATTTCCAATCCGGGACGATCACCTCCGGTATCACCAATAAAAGCTACCTCTTCTAAATCAAGCTCCAATAGCCGGCATAAAAATTTGATACCTTCACCTTTATTAGTGCTTTTTGAGATCACATTTATGGAAACATCTGTATAATGCACTTCAAAATTCGGATACTTTAAATCTACATATTCTTTGATTACAGGATACATCTCGTGAATCACATCAGGAGTCTGATTTATTATTCCTGAATCGGTGTACTTGGCAAACTCAGGAATCGTATTCGGATATTTCTCGATAAAATTAGTTTTCAGGTGAAACTTTAATTCCCCCAATTCTCTTTCTCTATCTTCATCAAAAGTTGGGTGCCAATGGAGTTTATTGTTATTCATATCATACACTCCTCCACCGCTTTCAAATAGAAAAGGCTTATACATCCCTAACCATTGATATACAGCCTCGGCGTATGGCATTGGTCGACCGGTGCAAATAGTCATCGGAGGAATAGTCTCATCTGACTTACTAAGCTCATTCAATCTTTTAATTTCAGTAATCACATCCCATTTGGGCGGAATAAAAGGCATACTTATACATCCGTCCAAATCAGTAATAAAAAGTTTTATCATCAATTATTTTTCTCTTCGATATGTTGGTACCAGATAAGCAAATGTGAGGCAAGCCAAGGCTAACGCTCCCATCCATTGGTACTGGTTCTTGTAATCTGCATATTCCTGACTAGAAAACTCTCCTTTTTCTAATTCATCAACTCGTGCTAAGAAAGCATCAATTCCGTCATTTCCTCTTTCAATAGCATAATAAGTTCCGTTACCTTTGCTTGCAATTTGTCGTAGTTGATCGCTTTGGAGTGAAGTGGTAACCACTTTTCCAGATCTGTCTCTTTTATAACCAATTAAATTGGACGAATTTTCTTCATACATTGGAATCGTCGTTCCAGCATCTGTTCCAATGCCCAATGTGTATACAAAAATGTTCTTCTCTATCAATTTTTGTAATGGTTCGTCGTATGACTGCCCATGATCCTCTCCATCAGAAATAATCAATAGCACTTTTGCTGCTTGCGTTTCATTTTCTTCCAACGATTCGAAAGCTGTAAATGCGGTTTCCATCGCTGCTTTAAAGTCTGTAGCAGAACTTGGCATTTGATCAGTATCAGCGATATCTAAAAATAATTTGAGAGCTGAATAATCTAAAGTCATTGGGCTTTGCAGATAAGCTTCTCCGGTAAAAACGATTAGACCAACTCTATCTCCCTTCAATCTTTCGATTAAACGATTGATTTCAAACTTGGCTTTTTCTAATCTACTTGGTCTTACATCTTCGGCGTTCATACTAGCTGAAAGATCCAAAGCTATTAGCATATCTACACCTTGCCTTTTAACCTCTCGAACTTCCGTTCCAATTTTAGGTCCTGCAAAAGCCATAATCAGAAAAAATATACCTGTTACGATGAATGAGCTTCGTAGTACATCCCCAGGTTTCCAAAAACCTTTTCGTAAAGTTGAGAACAATTCTTTATCAAAAAACTTACTCCTTTTCTTTTTAAGTGACTTTGTACTTAGCCATACTCCAACAACCAATATCGGAATCAAAATTAAAAGCCAAAGTAAAAGTGGTTCTTCCCAAATCATGTTAGAAAATAGAGATAAATTTTAGTCTTATTCTAAATTAAGTATTAAAAAATCAAAATTAAGAATTATAAATTTGAATTTTTAGTCGATTAGTACAACCTGTAGATCCATTAGATTAATTCCTGTACTACCTGTTACTAAGTGAGTACCAGCTTGTTCATGAAATTCATAGGAATTATTTTCTAATAAAAGCTTCTCCGGTTCAAGTTTGTTTTTTCTCGCCAATAAAGTTGTATTCGAATTTACAATTGCTCCCGCTGCATCAGTAGGTCCGTCTATTCCGTCAGTATCCATACTCAGAATTGAGATTGTGTGTTGCCCTTCAATAGAAATAGCAGCCATTAATGCCAGTTCTTGATTTCTTCCGCCTTTTCCGTTCTTTTTTACTTTCACCGAACTTTCACCTTGATAAATCAACGCTGCTGGTTTCTTAATCGCATCCTTATTGCTCAGTACCGAAATCGCTTTCCCACAGATTTCTTTTGAAACTATTTGAACATTTCCTGAATAATCTTCTTCTTTACACCAAACAGAATACCCAGCATCACTGAGCATAGCTTCTATTTTTTTCCTGAGAAGATCTTTCCCCGAAAGTATTTTTATACTATTCCTTGGATGCTCATTTTCACTTGGTTTAGGATTTTCCGGAATATTTCCTTCTACTCCTCCGATCAAGTGCTCTTGAATTGATAAAGAAATTGTATCCCAAATTTCGAAGTTCTTGAGAACTCGAACTGCTTCAATAAAGGTTGAAGGATCAGGAACTGTCGGTCCACTTCCAATTGTACTGAGGTCTCCTTCTGGTACATCCGATTCTATAACTGAAATTAATTTTAAATGACCGGCTTCTTCAGCTAGCTTTCCACCTTTCAAATCACACACATGCTTTCTAACTATATTCATTTCCTGAATAGATGCGCCGCAGCCTAATAGTTTAGAATACAAGTCGTTAATTTCCTCGATTTCAATTCCATAAGGCGGAATAGTTAGCATTGAAGAAGCACCTCCTGAAATACAAAAAATCAGCGTATTACCTTCAGGAATTTCTCTAATCAAATTCAACAACTCATACGAAGAAGCTACTGTATCTACTGAAGGAATTGGATGAGAGCCCGGAAAAACTTGAATCTCCTTTGAAACAGTATCAATATCCTGGCTAATTACTAACCCATCAACAATTTGAGAAGCATATTTTTTTGAAATTGCTTGAACAGTCTTCAATGCACCTTTTCCAACAGCTACAATCCAAACTTTCTCAAATTTTTTAATATCCAGATCAAATTCAGTGAAGTTCGAATCTTGAAGCAATAATGCAGGAATCTTCTGAAGGCATTCGTTTTGAGATTGGAGCTTAGATTTCATAACCTCTCTTCCATTTTCTTCTCAATAATCAAATAAAGTGGATAACCTAGAGTACATAAAGGAATAAGATAACGAACAAAAAAATCCATTATTTGTAGATAAAGAGCGGTTCCCTTTCCCCCTATAAAAAAACATAATAGTGCTATACACCAAAGTGATAAATGTATTGCCATTAGAACTGATATTTGTTTCCAGTTAGTGCCTAAAAGTATTAATGTTATGCCGCTAAATAGAAAAAACATACCAAACGGACTTTTAAAATTGAAGCGTTTTGAAAATCCTTCTTTCGTAAAATCAAGATACAAACCTGTTGAACTAGATGAGGAGACTTCAATATTTACAAGTTCTATATTCGTTTTAATTGTGTTAATCGTAGTACTACGAACGGGACGTAATAGAAGAAAATAAAAGCCAATGAACGCAACAACGAATATCGCTTTAATCCCAACATTCATAATTTTACTAAACCACTTTTTGTACTCGGAATTGCATTAAAGTTAACCCAGACCATCCACATCAAGAAAATTGTAATATAAAAAATTGTGGTTGTTGAGTAATCATGAGTGAAATCAAAAAAAGCAGGCCAATTAGCTTGTGTAACGGTTAAAACCGAAATTCTTATTATGTTTATAATATAAATTACTCCAATTCCAACCAACGAAAAGCTTAACCTTCTACCTGCGCTTCCTGGATAAGCTATTATAAATCCTAAAAATAGTCCAATAGCAGCAATTCCGTTACAACCATCAACTACTTCGATTCCCGGATGCCCATATATTCCGATTACCCTGTTGTAGTTAAAAACATCATAGCCTAACCATTGAAGAATTCCCGCACTGTTTCCTATTATATTAATAGAAATCCATTCGTCTAGGCTTCCGTCTGGTAACAACCATAATTCATACACGACATACCAAATCACAAAAAAGCCCAGGGCTTTAAGAATAAATTTAGTAAGTGGAGATTTTAGATCCATTTCAAGAAACTCTTTATTTAAGAAAAGAAACTATACTTTCAACTACGTTCTCAATCTGTGACTCATTTAACTCGGGGAAAACAGGCAAAGATAAAGCTTGCTCAGAAGCACAATTTGCCACAGGACAATCTGAAGCTTGATAATTCAAATCAGCAAAACACTCTTGTATATGCAAAGGTTTTGGATAGTAAACAGCATTTCCTATTCCCTTTGTGCTCAAATATTCGGATAATTCATCTCGTCTCTTTGCTCTGATTGTATATTGATGATAGATATGACGTCCGCCTGAAGTTTGTTCACCAGTTGTCTCTATCGGTAATTTTATTTTATCAGAAGGGAAATCGCATTCCGTGTTACCAGAACTATCATAATTTGCAAAACTAGTTGTGACTCCCGCTTTTTCAAACAACGAATTATACGTTTCTGCAATTTCTTTTCTCTTTTGAGACCATTCGTCCAAGTACTTCAACTTGACTTGTAAAATTGCTGCTTGAATTGAATCAAGTCTACTATTAATTCCAATATACTTATGATGATATTTTGGTCTGGCTCCATGTAATCTTAGAATATCAACTTTTTCAGCTAATGTTGAATCTTTGACCGTGATAAGACCGGCATCTCCATAAGCACCGAGATTTTTACTTGGGAAAAAGCTAAAACAACCAAAATCTCCCATGGTACCAGCCGAAGCTCCTCTGTACTTAGAACCAATTGATTGCGCTGCATCTTCAATTACAAATAGATTGTATTCTTTGGCAATTTCCATAATTGCATTCATATTTGCCATTTGACCATAAAGATGAACAGGAATTATAGCCTTTATTTTGTCGACTGGAGCATTAATTCTTTTTGAGAGATCATCGGTTCCCTCCAAAAAATTTCTAATCTTTTCCGGGCTGATATTATAGCTTTCGTATTCAATATCAATAAAAATAGGTATGGCTCCTAACCTAGAAATTGCCCCTGCAGTAGCAAAAAATGTAAAAGGCGAAGTAATAACATAGTCTCCAGGCTCTACATTTATTGCCATTAACGCTAACAAAAGAGCATCCGAACCAGAAGCACAACCGTATGAAAAGTTTGAACCTATGTAATTATTAATCTCATCTTCAAAAGCTTTTACAGTATCTCCCATAATAAAATGCTGGGAATCTAATACTTCTTGTATGCTTTGGCTTACCTCATCTTTAATCGTTTCATATTGTGCATTTAGATCAAGTAATGGAATGCTCATATTTTTATTTTTTTAAAGAAACTTTACCGTTCACCAAAGAGTATTTTTCGCCGGTTTCTTTACAAGTTCCAAGTCCGTTCTCGTCAAACTCTAATTTTATTCCGGACTTTGAAACCCAACCTATTTGTTTGGCAGGATTACCTACCACTAAAGCAAAAGCGGGAATAGGTTTAGTAATTACAGATCCAGCTCCTACAAATGCATATTCACCAATTTCATTTCCACATACTATGGTGCAATTTGCGCCCAAGGAAGCACCTTGTCTAACAAATGTTTTTTTATACTCATCTTTTCGATTCACATGACTTCTTGGATTTATTACATTTGTAAACACCATAGAAGGTCCGCAAAAAGTATCATCTTCTAAGATAACTTCATCATATATCGACACATTGTTTTGTACCCTAACATTATTACCAAGTTTAGCTTTTGCACCAACAAATACATTTTGTCCCAACACACAACTCTTACCAATTACAGCTCCTGATATAACATGCACCCAATGCCAAATTTTGGTTCCTTCACCAATTGAAACCCCATCTTCAACAATGGCTGTTTCGTGAATATAAAATTCGCTCATTTAATAAAACCTCCAGCTCGATAAATCTTTTCAATAAAACCTACAACTTTCATTCCTTCAAATACATTTGTTGTAACAGATTCCAGACCCTGTATAGCATTTACTACATTCTCAATCACGTAATGATGATTTGCTGCACTGCCCTTATAAGGTCCATAGTCATTAGGAGGATTTGTTTCTGGGAGCTCTGGCATCTCATAGTTTTCGATATGACAATACTCGATTTCATTCATGTACTGTCCACCAACTTTTAAACTACCTTTTGTGCCAACCACAGTAATACTACTTTCCATATTCTGATTCCAACACGAAGTAGAATAATTTAAACTTCCAATGCCTCCATTTATAAACTCAAATTGAGCAAATCCAGAATCGTCAAAATCTTCTAGATTTGGATGAGTGAAATTCTTTACTACTGCATTTACATTTTTGATATCTCCAAAAACCCAATAAAGTAAATCAATAAAGTGGCTGAATTGAGTAAATAAAGCGCCACCATCTAAATCTCTTGTGCCTCGCCATTTACTGGTAGAATAATAGCGTTCATCTCTATTCCAGTAACAATTTGTTTGAACAATCAGAACATCACCGATAATTTTCTGATTGACTATTTCTTTAAGCCATTTTGAAGGAGGGCTGTATCTATTTTGCTTTACTACAAATGCTTGCTTTCCAGTTTCAAGCATAACCGATAAAACTTCTTCACAACTTTGCGAACTCAAACCCATAGGCTTTTCTATAATCACATGGTATCCAGCTTTTAAGAGCTTGATCGCATAATCAGTATGAAATCCATTAGGTGTTGCAATACATACTACATCAGAAGAATTTCCATCTTTAGTAACAAACTCTTCAATATCTGAATAAGAAAAAGAGGTTAAATCTAAATCATCAGCCATTTCCAGTTGTTTAGGATTGATATCAACAATAGAAACTAATTCAGAATCTTTATACTCATGAATGATTTTAGCATGACGCTGTCCTATTCTTCCAAAACCGATAACTGAAAATTTGATCTTGTTCATTTTTAGAATTAGTTATTAGTCTTGCCCAAAAAGATCACGGGTATACACTTTTTCAGTTACATCTTCGATCTCAGGAACCATTCTATTGGCAACAATCACGTCGGAAATACTTTTAAATTCTTCGAGATTGCTTAATACTCTTGAGTGATAAAATTCTTCTTCTTTAAGGTATGGCTCAAATACCACTACTTCAATTCCTTTGGCTTTAATGCGCTTCATTATTCCTTGTATTGCGCTTGCTCTGAAATTGTCTGAACCTTGCTTCATCACTAGCCTGTAAATCCCTACTACTTTTGGGTCATTTTTAAGAATCTGTTTTGCGATAAAATCTTTTCTTGTAGAATTTGCATCAACAATAGCGCGAATAAGATTGTTTGGCACGTCACGGAAGTTGGCTAAAAGTTGTTTCGTGTCTTTGGGTAAACAATAGCCTCCATATCCAAAAGACGGATTATTATAGTGATCACCAATACGAGGATCTAATCCTACACCTTCTATTACTTGTTCGGAACTCAATGCATGTGATTCGCAGTATGAATCAAGTTCGTTAAAATAAGCCACTCTCATTGCCAAATATGTGTTGGAGAATAGTTTTATTGCTTCAGCCTCTGTTGAGTCTGTATATAAAATTGGGATTTCATCTACATTTTTCTCTGCTCCATTAACTAGCAAATTAGCAAATACTTTTGCTCTTTCAGATTGTTCCCCCACAACAATCCGCGACGGGTATAAATTATCATACAGAGCTTTTCCTTCTCTTAAAAACTCAGGTGAAAACATTAAATTCTCACATCCAAATTTTTCACGAGCATTCTTTATATAACCTACCGGAACCGTTGATTTAATAACCATTACTGCATCAGGGTTAATAGACATCACATCTTCAATCACAGCCTCAACTGATCGAGTATCAAAATGATTGGTTTCACTATTATAGTTTGTAGGAGTAGCAATAATTACAAATGCAGCGTCTTTATAAGCATCTTCTTTGTCTAAAGTAGCTCGCAAATTAAGTTCTTTGTTGCTTAAAAATTTTTCGATTTCGGGATCACTTATAGGTGATTTTTTATCATTAATTAAATCTACTTTCTCTTTTACAATATCTAACGCTATTACTTCCTGATGTTGAGAGAGTAAAACTGCTAGTGAAAGCCCCACGTACCCCGTTCCTGCTACTGCTATTTTCATATTTCTCTTGTTAAGCCTTAAATAAGTGATTTTATTTTTTATCTATTAAAGAGCCTAAAGTTGTATAATAATCTGATTAAGTAGTCATCACTATATCTCAAACGTAATACCGCTGAATAACCCTAAATTATTTTTTAAAAACTAATTTTGAATATAATGCTTTTAATAATTAATTCGAGTAATTAGTTGAATGATTTGAAGCCTCAGAAAACTATCAGAACCTACTTTAAGAACATCAATTTTTAGTTTGAATGATATAATCCAAATCTAAATCCTATTCTTACAATCGTAGAAAATCTATTATTTGTTGTCCCGGATATATTCATGAAATTATCTACTTTATTATATCCTGTATCAACCTCTACCCAAATACTTGGATGAGGATTGTAAAAAATATTGATTCCTCCTCTTAATGTTTTCTTTACTTTTCCGGTAAGTATTATATCTATTAGAGAACCATCAGGGTTATTTCTAGCTATGGGTTGATTTATTACCTGTTCACCTTGTAAATAGTAGGTTAGCGAAGGAGTAATTTCTAGTCCTGAAATTATGTTATCCATGTAAATCTTAGAGTAAATCCTTGACAAAACATAGTCCGTATTTTGTGTCGCTATGCCTCGCCTAAGGTAAAGATACCTTCCTTCTGCAGCCGGTGCATTATAGGTTTGGTAAGCTACTGCTTCCATCTCCAGCCCAAAATCAGTATTTGCAAAAATATCTGCAAAATTAACAGATCCAAACAATGAGAACGTAGTTACTTCATCTCTATCTTCAACATGAATATCGTCTAACATCGCTTGGATATTGAGTGTTGATTTGTTTATCTGCCACCATAAAGCTCCACCAATTAACAGATTAGCGTCATCATTAATCGGGCTGTTTGAACTTACAAATCCGAAAACATAGAGTGGATTTATATACTTTAAAGAGATTCCTGAATTATATCCGGAATATATAATTGACTCAAAATATGTTAACCTAAAATTTTCTTTTGGTTTCCAGTCAATTCTATGAGCTGCAATGTATCTTCTCTGCGCGCCTTCTTCAATTGCATTCCCTGTAAAAACGTCATTTGAGTTTATATTATCCAGTTCTCCCAATATACTCTGAACTGAAAAATATTGAGAATAATAACCTAAGCTTAACTTATCAAAACTTCTGGCATTATTACTTAGTATTGTTGAGGACTCTTTGTAAGGCGCCCAGTGATGATCATATCTTCCAATATAAGCTTCGAAACCAGAACTCGACCGATAGCCCACATAAGTATCTTCCGGCCTTATATAGAGTCTGTCCCCGGAATCAATTCCATCGGGATCCTGATCGTAATAAAGACTATGAGTTATGTTTGCATTTGCGATAAAACCTTTATTCCCAATCCCTGCTGATAGCTGTGCTTTCGGGTATACAAAAAAGTTTTGGGGTAACGGATCTAAAGTATTTAATCTTTTCGAATCACTAAATGATGTTTCACTTATCAATTCTCCATATCGAATAGCATTCGATTTCTTAACACGCTTTTCAATGAATTTCAACCAACGTATTTCTGTATTTGACAAATCCTCAACATTAATGTTTAAAATTGCCTCATTTATATCAGAGAACTTGTGAGGAAAAGAAGTCGGATTCAATTCAAGTAAAAAACCTCTTAGCTGTAATCTTTTTATATACTCGTAGCTTATATCTGCTACAGGTAAGATTCTATTCTCTTGAGAAAAAACATCAATACATACAGAAACTTGAATAAGAATAACAAAGAATAATGGCTTTTTCATTTTACTTAAAACATCAACCATTGGAGTAGTGTTATTTACTAATAGGTAACCAGAGTGGCTATACTTTAATCAGAAAACTCTATAAAAGACTTTTTTCTTGTCTCTCTATAAAAAATTTGCGGTTCTTAGCGTGCGCCTTTTCTTAACACAACAGATTTAGCTATTGCAATAAACAATTTAAGATCTAATTTGAATGATATATTCTCAACATACTGCACGTCTGTTTTCATCCAACTTTTAAAGTCTGTTTCTTTTCTGAAGTAAGCCTGCCAAATGCATCCAAGACCTGACTTCACCATAAACCTTGGGTAATCCTCTTCATCGTATTCATCAAGAGGAGTTGAAATTGGTCTAGGTCCGATAATGGTCATCTCTCCTTTCAAAATATTGAACAGCTGGGGTAATTCATCAATACTGGTTTTACGCAAGAACTTTCCTAGTTTAGTAACTCTTGGGTCATCATCTGACTTAAACAGTTTACCACCCTTCATTTCATTCAGGTAACTATACTCCGACTGGAGGTCATGAGCACCATTAACCATTGTTCTAAATTTATATACGTAAAATGGAATACCTGAAATACCATATCTTTTGTGTTTAAACAGGATATCGCCTTTAGAGTCAAGTTTTATCAAGAAACCAACCAAAAGTAGAAAAGGAGAAATTGTGATGGTAATAATTAAGGCAACTACATATTCCAGAGCGTACTTAAAGCTTATATACCGTGAACTTTTAGGTGCTATAAGCGGAAAATTGTTTTTCTCTTTCTGACTCTTTCTTCTGATTGTAGTATTTCTCAACAAATCATTCATATAATCCCAAATTGTTACCTAGCCGTAAACAGCAAAAATGTAGCTTGAATTTTTGAAGGATTAAAAATAGCTATATAGGTTTAATAATCAAACTATTTTATTATACATAAAGATTATCTAATCATTTTTATATAAACATCTTCCATTTGTTTTAATGAGGCATTCCAATCATATCTTTCAAAAACTCTTTCTCTTCCTTTTAATCCCATTTTCTCTGCTATAGCTTGGTTTTGATATAAATAATCGATTGCTTCAAAAGCTTTTTGAGGATTCTCTTTTGGAACAACAATTCCTGTTTTACCATTTTCCACCACTTCAGGCAATCCTCCAGAATCAGATACAACAACAGGTAACTCACATGCAGATGCTTCAATTATAGAAACACCAAAACTTTCGGAGTCTAACCTGCTAAGCGCCACAAATACGTCAAATTTATTTAGCCATACCGGAACTTTGTTATGTGAAACTCTTCCTACAAAATCACACTCATCATCGATATTTAAACGTTTGGCTTCAGATTTCAATTCTGCGAACTGTGTTCCACTTCCGATTAAATAAAGCTTGAATTTTTTAGCTGGATACTTTTCGCAAAATAATGCAAAAGCTTTCAGTAGAGTATCTATACCATACTTGTTTTCAAGCTTTTTTACAGTACCAATAACGAAATCATAGTCTGAATTTTTTCGAGAATTATTATTTTTAAACTTGGCTAGATCTACTCCAAATGGAGTAATATTTACTCCTTTTTCTACCCCTGTTACACTTTTAATCTTTTCTTTCATGATAACACTGGTTGAACAAACTGAATCAGCACTAGTGATATTTTTTTTTATGATTTTTCTATAAATAGGATTATTAATGTCATCGTAAATATCGCTACCCAGTACAGATACCAAGTGGGGCGTAAACCCGGACATCCTAGCTAAGAAACTGTAACCGAAAGCATAAAATGAGTGAACTACATCAGGGTTAAGGCTTCTCAGCTTTTTCCTTAGAAAAGAAATATTTAGAATATAGCCATAAGGGTTTTTGTAAGGCATTTTAATCAGATTAATGCCTTCAAGAAGTTTTTCATTCCTTTCATGCATACTAAATAAAGAAATAGAGTGCCCTTTAGCATGCAAAGAATTTGCCCATCTTATAGTATGAATAGATAGTTGAGAACCAACAATAGCAATATGCATCAGCGTTAATCTCTTGGCTTCTTTAATAGTTTAAATGGCGAAACAATAGATTTTATAATATCAATAAACAACGTTCTCGTTTCTTTAAATAGTAAGAATATAAAAAATCCACCTAGAGCCCATGACAGTAAAAATGAAATCGCAGCTCCTTGTACATCATAATACTGTAACAAATAATAGTTCAGAATAATACTTATTGAGGTAGTGGCAATCATTGAGTACATAAAATACTTTGTTTTCTTTTCCACAACAAGCCGAGACTTTATTCCATCACTTAAAAAAAGAAAAGGCAAACTGAGAATTAAAATCTTGAGAACCGAAGAAGAGTTTTTGTAACCGCTTCCAAACACAATATGAACTAATTCATCAGAAATAAAGAATATCAAAACTGCTAATACAATAGAAATATAAAAAATTGATTGGAACATTTTTCTGGTAGATGCAGAGAAACTTTGAGCATCTTCCAAACTTGTTAATACCGGAATAAAGGAATAAGAAATAGCAGATGAAATAAAGATCCATGTAATTGTTAACTTCAATGACACAACATATATTCCAACCGACTCGCTACCAAGAAAACTCTCAATCAAAAACCGATCTATAACTAAAGAACTTGTATAGGTTAATTTTGCAATTATCATAACAGCCCCAATTCTAATTAGGGAGGATTGCAAGTTCTCATAACTTTTAAAAACCCTAAATTTTTTCGTTGGAAACACCAATAAAAACCCTATTCCGGTAATGATAAGTTGTCCAGCATAAGTGAAAGCAAACCAAACAATTTCAGCAGAATTTAAAATAAGAAGCACATTAACCAGCATGTAAATCAGTTGTGATACAAACTGAACCAATACAGTTACACGTACTTTTAGACTAGAATGAAACCACAGCTCGAAAGCTTCAAAACAGCGAAACCAAATTCCAACTCCGCATATCAAAGCAATGAGTTTTACTATATCATCAAAATTGAAAACAAAAACGATTGTAGCTAACACTCCGTATAAAAAAGTATTTCCAACTATCATCAGCTGAAATGAAGCGACAGAAACATCAGTTTTTTCTAGTCCGCTTTCTTTTATTTGCTGGATAACAACCTCTTTAAGCCCCTGGCTCCAAAATAGCATTACCAATTCTGCTAGTGCTATTGAATAGATATAAACACCATACTTCTCAGGTCCTAGATAGCGCGCCATCCAAGCAGTTATAAAAAAAGCTAGACCTAGCCTAGCTATTCTATATAGAAGATGCCAACTTATATTATTTATTATAGGGCCAAACAGATAAATCTTTACCTCACTTCAAATGAAAACATCTATATTTAATGTTGTGAATTTTTGATAGCCTAATCTTAAAACCAGATTCTTTGAAATCACTATCATTTAAGCTTTAAATATATGTCTATCATTTTTGGGTTCAAATTCTTTCATTGAGTTTCGCGTATCAATTATACAATCTGACCAATTATATAGCTCTGAATAATCAATCCCTGAATGGTTTGTTGAAATCACTACTGCATCAAAATCCTCAATCGATTCTTTAGACCACTTTATGCTTTCTAATCCCGTCCATTCTTTATGCTCTCTTGTTGGTAAAATTTTTGGGATGAATGGGTCATAGAAACTCACCTTTGCCCCAACATTTTTTAAGTGATCAAAAATCTTAAACGTAGGTGATTCTCTCATGTCATCTATATCTGGTTTGTATGCTAAACCGATTACAAGAATTTTAGAGTTCTTAACAGATTTTTCATGCTCATTTAATGCTAATATTATTTTTTCAAGAATATACCGTGGCATTTCAGTATTTATTTCCCCTGCCAGCTCAATAAACCTTGTATTTCTTTCAAACTCTCGGGCTTTCCACGTCAAATAAAATGGATCAATCGGAATACAATGCCCACCCAAACCTGGACCCGGAGTAAACTTCATAAAACCAAACGGCTTAGTTGCAGCAGCATCTATTACTTCGTGAACATTTATATCCATTGAATCGTAAATTATCTTTAATTCATTTACTAAGGCTATATTTACCGATCTAAAAATGTTCTCCGTCAACTTTACAGCTTCTGCTGTTTTACAGTCGCTAACTGGCACTGTTTCATTTATAGATGTATTATACATTGCTAAAGCCAGTTCAAGGGCTTCATTACCAAATGCTCCAACTACTTTTGGTATTTTTGCAGTATCAAAGTTTTTATTGCCCGGGTCTTCTCTTTCTGGGCTATATGCTATATAAAAATCCTTACCTGCACTTAATCCGGAAATTTCTTCCAGTATAGGAATCATTAGCTCTTCAGTGGTTCCCGGCCAAGTGGTTGACTCCAAAATAACAAGCTGATCTTTTTGTAAATACTTTGCTACCGTCTTAGTTGTTTCAACAACAAAACTCATATCCGGTTCTCTATGATAATCTAATGGTGTTGGAACACACATTAAGATTGAATCTACTTCACGTAATTTGGAAAAATCGGAAGTTGCACTACATCTATCTGAGTTCGATAATTCTTTCATCATTTCAGATCCTAAATGCTTTATATAAGGAACACCCTTTTCTAAATTATCAATCTTTGATTCATCAATATCGAATCCTATAACTGGCATACCATTATTATGAAAAGTCCACATAAGAGGAAGCCCCACATATCCAAGACCTACTATACCAATTTGGTATTCTTTCTTTTCAATTTTATGAATTAGCTGTTCTAGTGCCATATTAGTATAGTTATCAATTTTTTTGATTTAATTGTTTTTTAAGAATTAAATATAATATTAAAACATTTTAGCTGTATTTTTTGGATTTTAAAACTATAAACCTCGCCTCTCGCCTAGCATAATCCTGAAGTGGTGAATATCAATCACAAAAAATAATTTTCCAAAATAAGCTATTGTATTATTTGGTCATACATATATTCAGTAACATCAATACAATCATCAATTATTGAGTTATGATGATCCATTTTCTGTTTAATAACATCTGAAGCAACTTTAATAACATCATCTATAGTTTCGATATGCTCATTGAAATTATAAACCATATTATACTTATTTTCTAATTCTTCAAGGTAACCAAGATTTAGTTTATTAATATAAATAGCTGGAGTTCCTAAAATTGCTGACTCTGATGCCATTGTTGCACTTTCTCCTATAAACAAATCAGAATTAGCAAGTAATTCATGAATCATTATTTTATTTATAATAAGATTGAATTCTTTTATTTCATCAGGTAGATCCCCTTCAGATGAAACAAATACATTACTAAACTCGCTTACAGTCTTAACTAATTTGATTTTATCAGCCTTACTTAAGCCCTTATAACCCAAATCATGTACTGCTCCCCAAGAAACAAATCTAACTATTGTAATTGGTTTTTTATGGTCATAGGATAAACTATCAAGAACTTTTTTATTTGGCTTAAAGTAATTCGGATGTAAATAAGATAATTCCATAAATCCTTTAAAAGTAACATAATTCTTACCTAAATTATTTCTATAACAATATGGAGTTAATATCTTTGAAGCAAAAGGAACAGTAAATTTATGATGCAATTTAGCGTGTTCAGTATCACTATAAATACAGGATTTAATACCTGCTAGATAAGCAGCTTGAGCAGCATATGGATGCATAAAACTAATTACTTTATCAATTTTATGTTTTTTTATTATTGTATAGATAAAAATCACTGCATAAAGATGATAAAAAAACTTACCTAATAATGATTTTGCTCCAGCTCCTCTACGAATAAATGGAATATCTAAGGCGGTAAGTAACTCTTCCTCAATTTCTTTATTTCTTGTTACTACAACAACTTTGTTATCTGATTGTTTAAGCTTCCTATATAAATTTTTGAAATAGTGTACATGGGCTGGATGATTAATATCAATAAGTATATTCATTTCATCTTACCAGTTGATACCTTCAAGATTTGTATAGTTTTTACTATATTCATTTCTAGTAAGTTCTATAAAATATTTTTTAGGATATCTTTTTGGAAGATCCAAATAAAGCTGATCTTTATGCGAAATAAGAATTAAATCAGACTGCTCGATTACTTTATCAAGATCTTCACTGAGAACCTGACCAATATGTGGCAAATGATCGTCAATATAGCTTTTATTTATACCCATCAAATTAGTATAAGCTACATTTTTATCATAAATAGACACTTCTATTCCTTTTCCAATCAAACCTTCTGCCACATCAACATATGGGCTAAACCTAAGGTCATCCGTACCTTCTTTAAATGATAATCCTAAAATTCCAACTGATTTAGGTGACTTTGCAAGAACTTTATTAATTGCTTTTCTTTTTAAAGATTCATTTGTACTTGGAATGGCAGATAACATCGGAATATCAACAAACTCTTTTCTGCCTAAATAAATTAATCCGCTTAAATCTTTTGGCAAACAAGAACCTCCGTAAGCAAAACCCGGTTTTGTATAAGCCTTTCCAAGATTCAGTTTATTGTCTTTCGCAAATAGGTTCATTACATCATGGGAATCCACTCCAAGCTCCTTACAAATTCCCCCAACCTCATTGGCAAATGAAATTTTTACGGCATGCCAAGAGTTATTCACAAATTTAATAATTTCAGCTACATTAACATCCACCTCTTCGATCGGAGCGTCTATATCTTTATAAAGATCTCGGGCGATCTTAGAAGCTTTATCAGAGTCTGAGCCAACAACTGTTACAGAAGGATCGAAATAATCTTTTATTGCAGTACCTTCTCTTAAAAACTCTGGATTTGATATTACAGCAAAATCTTCATCAGCAACCTTACCCGATTCTTCGATAATTATTTCCTTTACCATTTTACAGGTGTTTGGAGGTACTGTACTTCGAACTGCAACAACATGAAAAGTATCTTTATTCACTAACGCAGTTCCAATTTGTCTTGCTACTTGTTTAACGTAATCTAAATTCATTAGTCCAGTATTCGCTACTGGAGTTCCTACACAAATAAAGGAAAAATCTGATTTAATAATGGCATTCCTAACATTGGTAGTTGCGGATAATTTCTCGGCTTCAACCCCCTTTGATATTAACTTATCAATACCCTCTTCTATAATAGTTGCTTTACCTTTATTTATTAAATTGACTTTATGCTCTGAAACATCAACTCCAATTACATCATGTCCCATTTCAGAAAGACAACCCAAACTTACGCACCCCACATACCCTAACCCAAATACTGAAATTTTCATCAATTTTATTTAACTAAAACAATTCGTTATGATTATACTATTAAATATATATTTAATATAAGTATATTTTTTTGAGACTCAGAATAAAATTTTTATTAAAGTGGACAAAACTTTATAGTTGAACTACAAAGTTTATTTAATTTAATCCTAAAGGAAAACCTATTACTTACCAGATTATTTAAGTTCGATTAGCAAATTCTCTAAAATAGTTTCAAACCTTGCTTTTCTTTCATTCCTTAGCTCTTTCATTTGTTTTTCTAAAAGATTCTTTTCTTTCATAGTAAACTCTACCCCCTCAATTATAGATTCAGATACTGGTTTTACAAAAGATGTTCCCTTTCTGAAGTAGTCCCGTAGCATTTTTGTATCTGATGTTATTAGTGGCTTACCTACCGAAATAGCTTCACTTCCCCCTCTTTGCATTGTATCGTGCCTTGTTGTAAGACACATTATAGCATCAACACTGCATATTAAAGAATCATAATCTGAACGATCTAAAAACCCCGTAACATTTACATTACTTGAAACTTTTATATTTTTATCTAACCTAGCACTATTACCTGTTACATAAAACTCAACTTCGTCAAGCTCGTTTGCAGCTTTAAAAAACTCTTCCAAGGGTTCATCTTCTGAAAAAGTACACACAAAACAAACATTAAATTTTTCGCTCACACTAAAAACTCCTTCAGCTTTTTCTAATTCTCTAGAAGGCATATCAGTTAATACAAATGCCTTAGCTCCATTTTCCTTTAAAACTTGAAAATGCTTTTGATTAGTAACCAAAGATAGTTGAGCCTTCCTCGCAAAAAAGAATGAGAGAAAGGTTGGATACTTAAAGAAAGGATGGTCAAATGCAGACGAGTGAGAGTCCAAAACTATATTAAAGCCAAGAAATAAGCTTAATAAATAATTAACCAATGTTATAAATAGTTGAGTGTTTGAAACAATTACTATATCAGGTTTTGAATTTCTTATAATAGAAATATTTTTAACTATCTTATTAGGATAGCTTAGAAAATTGATAAATGGATTGCTAGATTTTTTACTCCTCCCAATAAAATAACACTCCGATCCAATGGAGTCGGAGATACTCTTAGATCTGCTATTGAAATTAGCCCAGGTAATAAAAATTATTTTCATGTTGAATTTACTATTTATAGTATTTTTTCAGTCCAAAAATATACCCAATTATCAAACCAAATGGATACATGAATTGTACTCTGTATAGTATATCTACCCAAAATATTCCAATGGTTAAAATCACAATCAATATACCACCAAGTCTTAGCAAACGTAGCTCATAAGAACCGACCAGAGGATTTTTAATTAACAAAGTTATTTTTCTAGCTGTATAAATAATGAATAAGATTAGCGCTGACAAACCTATAATTCCAGTTTCTGTAATTAAAATATCAACACTGTGTCTTATTGTAAAAAAGTCATTGAACTTTGGATTTGCTCCAATAGGGTTTCCATTGGCACTTCCAATTCCCATCCCAAATAAAGGCGATTGTTCTTCGAAAATTTGTTGAAAAGCATAAAATATTGAATCTAACCTTGACAATCTCCCGCTCCCACTTTCCTTTTGTATATATTCTAGAAGAAACTCAGGATCAATATTCTGCGCCGAACCAAAATCTAGAAAAGAATACAAGGAGGTAGATATCATACCAACTAAGGCTACTCCTAAAAAAAACAGAAAATACCTAACTAGATTCAGTTTATATGATTTGATTAAAAAGAATCCTGACACTACTAACAATAAAAAAATACCTTTAGATTCTGAAATAATTGGAGGTATTAATAATAGAATTGCGAGTACTAAACTTAAAACTTTCTTGTTGTCTAGATAATCAATTAAAAAATAAAAAATACCAATACAACAAACCGCTGACATCAAATTTGGAGCAAAACCTCCCATAGTACCTGAAATCGCATCGAAAAAAAGCAAGCCTGAACCTGCGAGTTTTACTTGAGCTTCAAAAAACTGAAAGATAGAAACTGGAATCTGTATCAGAATTAAGATTAAAAGCCATCTCATTTCTTTCTTTATTGTTAGCTTTCTTGCTCCAAATATATAACCCAATAAAAAAAGAGGAAAAAAGGAAAAATAATACCTTACTCCCGAAATAAAGATTGTAATATTATTACCTAATATTACATGAATAACAAACTCAAAACCTACTATAACAGACAGTAACAGTAATGATATTTGTATAATCCGTTGCTTAAAATGTCTCAGGATAAGCCTAGCAAGCAATAATACTTGTAATAATTCAATTACAATTATAGATTTTTTGGGGAGTAAACCTAAATTTAAATCTGTTTTACCAAAACTACTCGAGCCATCCACAATCCAGTTCAGAGTTAGAGCAAGAGTAAGAATTAAATAGATATAATATCGTTCGAAGCGCATTTTTGATTCCTAAAACTAATTTTAGATATAGCTGTAAAGCTTTGAACTTTTATTATCATTAAACTGTGTAATGTACACTTATTTATTCTTTTCATTTTTTAATAGAGAATCTTAATCACTTCTCATACTTACATTCGGATACTCTAAACTAAATGCCATTTGTTTCTTTATGTTCTAGATTTAAGATAGTGACATTTTTTAATAATACTCTAAATAATCTTGACATGTTTGTACGCACTTCAATCCTGTCATCAGTATTGTAGCATTAGGTTATTTTCATAATACATCTTTATAAAATTGGGTAATTTTTTTTTCAAAAACTCCCTCTTTATATCTGTTTTTGATAGTATTTTTGTTTTTACCAATATCATCTATAGATAACGGTGTAAAAAAATCTAATTCACCCGTAATCTGTTCAATGCTAAATAGTTTAACTCCTAGATTTTCTAGAAACGAAAAAACAGGATTTTCCTCCCTTAAATAGACTTTAGCTCCCATACCAACCATTAACATTATATTGCCTAATGCCTGTTGCCTTTTGTGGTTCATTACAACTATCGAGCAAGTTGAAATCTTTTTTACATATTCATCGTATGGAATGAAATCCGTTAGCTCTTCAAAGTTCTTTCCAAAGTTTTCTACCCCTGCTTCTATTACTTTGCTTCTATATTCACCTCTACCATAACTAAGTGGACAAATTATTTTTCTTTGTGCTAAATCAAAATCTTTAATCTTTAGAAAAAAGTCTACATGATTATTTTCATAGGTAGCACTATTACCAATTAGAATATTTGAACCTAGTATTACTTTGTTTTTAAAAAAATTCTTTTTCTTACCAATTCCACTCCCATAATTAAAATTTACAAACTTTCCTTTATACCAGTTATTCGTATTTCTAAAAAGCTGGAACTCTGAACTTAATACAGGTGCAAAATTTCTGATTTTTTGAATTGCTTTCTTTCCAAAAAAACCAGTATAGAACTTCTTCTTCAAGAATAATCTTATCTTAGATCTTTCATCATATTTCGTTAGTTCTTTTGTATGAGTCAAAAGTAAATCATTTGGGTTATCTACTATAAACCTATAGTAATCCACTCCTAAACCAATCCATGTAAAATTCACTTTTTTTGAAGAAAAAAAGATCAGTAATAATTTTAAAAAATCTAACTTATGGATAATAACAGCGTCATACTTAGTAAGTCTCCAAATAAAAAAAGGATTGATAACCAAAAATTTAGATAATATTTCAACTGGTGTCTTAGAAATATATTTAAGCTTTTTGGATTCACTTATTACAATAAACTTATGATCAATAGTTGATTTAGTTATCTGTGAATAAAAGTAGGCTTGATCGATAAACTTTTCATCATCAACGACGTGTAGTATTTTCTTTTTTCCCACTTAACTAACAACCTCAGTGAGGTTAATCATTTTCATCCCCTCTACACCTACTCGATAATCTTTTAGGCTTGCCTTCCCGTCTTTTTGTTCAAGCCATTTTAAAATTGCGCTAGGAAGATTTGCTCCAGCTAAATGACTAAAAGGATATCCTCCTCCAAAACGACAGTTCATTTCTAAAATATATATCTTTTCATCAATCAAAAAACAGTCGGTATCTAAGTTCGCGATATGCCTTAAATTTTCGGCTATTTTCTTACCTACCTGTTCAAGCATCTTATTTTCAATAGTAGTTGCTCCGTCTGTTTCTCCAGATCTCATTGCTGTTTTCTGTTTTATAAATGTGGTTACATAATTCTTATTAAGGTCATTGATTATATCCAAACCGTATTCTTGTCCATTTATAAATTCTTGTATAATAACTGCTCTCTCAGGATTTAGTTGCGACTCATACTTTAAATAACTTTCTTGAACCTCTCTTTGAACTTTTCTGTAAAGTACGGCAAGCTCTTCGTCATTCTCAACCTTAAAAATGGACATGGAACCCATTCCCCATCTAGGTTTTAGTATTAGTGGGTAATTCAAATCTCCCATCTTAATAGCCATTTGGGCTTCTGATAAATCTATGAAGCTCTTTGGAGCGAGTATTCCGTTTTCGACTAAAAACTCATACGTTTTCCATTTGTCGTTACAAATTTGTGTAACCTCATAATCAGAAACTACGACATTAATTCCCTCGTCTTTAAACCTTTGCTTGTTTTGCGCTAAAACAGGCAAATCAATGTCGAACAATGAAATAATAATCGTGATGTTATTTTCTTTACAATACCCCACCAAAAAATCAATGTAGTTTCCATTATAAATTAAAGGACTTATCACTGCCTTATCTGCCACCTCTAAAGCCGTTGACCATTCAGAATTCGAAGCATGAACTTTTCCTGTTGTACCTATAACTTCTTTAAAATAATTTACTAAATAGGAGCGGCGACCCGCTGACGTTAATAATATGTTCATTAAATCTCTTTAGGTTTGTCTTTTACAAATCGCAAATGTTTTGCTGGATTTCCAGCCATAATGGAGTACTCTTCCACATCTTTAGTAATTACAGACCCCATTCCAACCACAGAATACCTACCTATGTTTAACTTCCCTCCTACTGTAGAGTTCAGACCAAAGTAAGTTGCTGTTTCGATAATATTATGAGAACCAATTGTGGAATTAGCTGCAAAAAAACTGTGATCTGCAACATCATTATCATGCCCAACCATAGCCCCAGACATTACTCTACAATTTAGACCAAATTTAACTCCACTTGAAATAGTGGCATTAGGCATAATTATACAACCAAAGTTTAATTCCACATTTGGAGCCACAAAGGCCTTTGGATGAACGAAGATAGCCAATCTTTCACGCGGTACATTTAATTCGTGAAATAATTTAACTCTAGATATTTGACCATCAACTTTATATATAGTATTAATTATGTAATAATCTTCTTCAATTAATCTAGCAATATCATTCAGTCCGCCTAATACATCATGCCCTTGAATTCTATCTTTACCATCTTTATCATTGATGTATCCACAAAATTTGTATTCAGCAGATGGGTATCCTTCCGCATCAATTACAGCCTGTGCTATAGTTGAAGCGGCTCCAAGTCCGCCAATTATTGCTAACTTTTTCATTGAATTCAGATTTACTTCTTTTCTATTCTAGAGTGTTTTAATAATACTTTTTTTGCATTTCTTACCAAAGGTGGACCAACAAATTTTCCATTCACTATAGCTACGCCAACACCTTCTTTTTCTGCATCCTTAAAAGCCTGAACCATTTCTTGAGCTTCTTTTACTTCTTCTTCAGTAGGTGAAAAATATTGATGTACAAGGCGTAATTCCTTGGGATGCAAGACCAACATACCTTGAAATCCTAGTTTTGAAGCAATTTGTAAATTAAACTCCAAATCTTTCATATCATGCACCTTAATATGGACGGTATCAATTGGTACAACTTTAGCGCTATGTGCAGCCATTGCAATCATTGACCGAGCTGTGAATAACGGAGAGGCGTTTAAATCATTTGTTCCTTCTATGTCGGTAAGATAATCTTCATTGCCAAATGCAATAGCTACCACTCTTGGAGATGCTTTGGCAATTTCCTCTGCATGTAAAACAGCTGATGCAGTTTCTATTAGAGGGATAATTTTAAAAGTTCCAACAGCGATTCCTTTTTCGTACTCTACTGTTTCCAGTAGCTTATCAAAAAAATAAATATCTTCTCCTGTCTTGGCTTTGGGGTACATAAAACCATCAATTCCATCAACCGTTAGTGCACCTATATCTTTTAAAAGCTCTCCACTTTCCCTATCATTTACTCGAGGAAAAATATGATATTTTTTAAAAGCGTCCTCAGATAAATACTTAAGTATGTTATCTCTAGCAACTTTCTTATTTGAACGCGGTTGAACAGAATCTTCTAAATCTAATAGCAAAACATCTGCATCCGATTTAATAGAACTTTCTAGCAGCTTCTCATTATGGGCTGGCACAAACATCAACGATCTTAATAAATAATCTACCATCACTTACCCCTTTTAATTAATACATGTCTTCTGAATACTAGTACAACTTGCCCATCTTGATTTTTTGCTTTTGTCTCAACGTAAATAATACCGCGATCTTTTTTTGATTTAGATGGACGCACATCCAGAACTTCTGTTTCTGCATAGATCGTATCACCAATAAAGACAGGAAGCTTGTGATCAATATTCTCATAATTCAAATTAGCAATTGCTTTACCGCTAATATCAGGTACTGTTATTCCAACTGTTAAACTAAAAACAAGAGTACCAACAACAAGAATCTTTCCATGTTGATTTTGTCCAGCATAATCAATATTAAGATGGACCGGATGATGATTCATAGTTAAAAGACTAAAAAAATTGTTATCACTTTCAAAAATGGTTTTTGAAAGCTTATGAACAATTACTTCGCCTTTTCTAAACTCTTCAAAATATCTACCTATCTGCTCCATAATATGTTTTACCCCAATTTACAATTTCTTTTAGACTTTTCTGATGTGGTTTTTCGAAAATCTTACCTTTATAAGTAATTACAACTTCGTCATTATTCTTCTCATTAGACTCAAACTCATTGAGCACGTACTCAGCATCTTCAACTTCAGCTCTGGAATAAAAAGCGTAATCATTTAAAAATTCTAGTTGTTTCGGGTGTAGTATAAACTTTGATCTATACCCTAAATTAAAGCCCTCTAAAACTTCCGCTTCAAATTCTTTTTTATCCAAAATATTCATAGATGCAATATCTATAGCCTCTTTTTCGTAGGCTTTCGCAATTAAACTTAGTTGTAATCTTAAAGGAAATAGCACGTTGCTCTCGTGCAAAATTTGAGTAGAAGAACAAAAATCATGACTCCCTAGTCCTAAGCCTAATATTTTACCTTTCCAGTTCTTAAGGATATTTTCAAGTTCTAGATATAATTTTGCGTTTTCAATTAATAATATAACTTCCAATTCCGGAATTAAAGACTCAAGCTTTTGAACAATATTAACAAAATCTTGATAGCTTAGAATTTTAGGGAGTACAATTTTGTTATAACCTTTATCAAATAAAGGAATAAATTTTTCTATTGTTTTTTCCTCAATAGGTATCCGAATCCAATCGGAAGATAATTTTTTATTTTCTAGTAGATTTAGTATTGCTTCGTCAATGCTTTGCTCTGATACTGAGTCTTCAAAATCGATAATTCTGTTGCTAATACCTGATAGGCTCTCGCTTTTTTCTAAAAATCTTTTCTTATTTGCGGGCACAAAAAAATAGGCTTTATAAATCATAATACTAATAGTTACTTAGTTATTATTTATACCTTCTAACACAATTTTTGTGATATTTTTTTGGTCTTCATTCTTCAGGTCAAAATATAAAGGCAAGCAAAGAATTGAAGTTGAAATTTTCTCTGATATTTGTACAACTTGTCTTTCAACGTAAGCCAAAGAATTGAGACTTGGGTAGAAATAACGTCTCGGAAATATTTTATTTTTTTCTAATGAGTCCTTCACTCTTTCTAAAATGGTCTCATCCTTAAATACTATGGGGAAGTAAGCGTGATTCCAGCTAGAGTTCTTTTCTATTTTTATTGTATCTAATTCGGCAGTTTCTAACAGTTGGCTATATAAATTACACTGTTTCTCTCTTTTTCCAACAATAGACTTTATATACTTTAAATTACATAACCCCATCGCGGCATGAAATTCTGAATTTTTCCCATTGATTCCTACCCCATGAAACGCCTCTGGACCATCATGACCAAAATTCCTCATATAGCTGAGTTTGGCAAATGTATCTGGATCTTTGGCAAAAACAGCCCCACCTTCAACTGTATGAAATAACTTCGTTGCATGGAAACTTGCAGTGCTAACATCTCCATAACTAAATACTGATTTTCCTTTATATAAAGTACCAAAACAATGAGCAGCATCATAAATCACCTTAAGATTATACTTATCAGCTATTTCTTGTATGGCATCAATATCACATGGATTTCCAAAAACATGAGTTGCTAGAATGGCACTTGTTTTAGACGTTATTGCTTTTTCAATTTTTGTCGCATCCATGTTAAAAGTGGCTTCATCAATATCTACAAAAACGGGTTTACATCCTTCCCAAACAATGGAAGATGTGGTAGCAACATAAGAAAAAGGAGTTGTAATTATCTCGCCTGATAGTTCAAGCGCTTTAATTGCTATTTGTAAAGCTATCGTTCCATTCGATAAGAATAAAAGATTTTCAATATCTAAGTGTTCTTTGAGTTTTTCTTCTAATTCTTTAACTAATGGACCATGATTAGTTAAATGCTCTCTATCCCAGATGCCTTCAAGATATTTTTTGTACTCCTCAATAGGGGGCATAAAAGGTTTTGTAACAGGAATCATAATTGGAACATTTTTTTAATTTTAACGGGTATTTTATTCTCTACTAAAGAAAGTAAAACTCTTACTATATCGGGTTTTATAATCAAATTCCCGATGATAAAAATTATTCCGGCAAAGCCTAAGTAAAGAAACAAAGACAATAAATTTTGAGCCGGAAAAAAATATGAAATGGTACCTATTATGAATAGCATAGGTAAAGATAATACTAAAATTCTTAATACATCTTGTAATTGCTCAGTTATGCTATACTCTAAAAACTTTGCTGTATAATAGGTGTTAATAATCAGCGCTATATAAGAAGAAATTACTTGGCCAATTAGCAGTCCGTATATTCCAAATTGCAAGCCAACTAAAATTGCTATGGTTGTATTTATCTTTTTAATAATTTCCAATTTCAGGAAAAGATCAGACCTTCCAAGTACCTTTAAAATATTTAAATTTATAGCATGTAAATGATATAATATCCCGGATAAACACACAATCTGAAGAAAGGGAACAGAGGGCTCCCATTGGGGACCTAGAACAAATATAATTATAGGCTTTGCTAATAATATAAGTAATAACATTCCCGGAAAAATTAGGAATGAACTTAGCTGTATTACTTGCCGATACCCCCTTTTTAATCGTTCTGGTTCTTTACCTGCTTTTGAAAGCAACGGATAAGTAACTTTTTGTATAATTCCCACAAGATTCTTACTGGCTAAATCTTGTAATTTTTTTGCTTGTGTATAAAAACCCAAAGTTGAGGCTACAAAATATTTACCAATAACCAATTTATAGATATGCTGATATATGGTATTAATAAATCCTGAGATTAATAACTTGTAACCGAATCCAAAAAGTTCATTAAAAGAATCTTTACTGAATCTAAATCTGATGACCGATGGCTGTAAAACCCATAAAATTACACTACTGCAAAAAGCCACTAACAAATATTGAGTTGCTAAAGCCCACACCCCAAATCCTTTATAAGCCATAACAATTGAAACCGTTCCCGCAACAAACATAGCTGGGATTTGTGCATAGGCTTGTTTTTTAAATTCTAATTGCTGAGTCATTTCTGAACGTTGGATAATGGCAATTCCAAAAAATAGAATTGCCAATCCCATTACTCGAGTCAAATCAATTAACTCAGGCCGTTCGTAGAAATCAGCTATGTAGGGTGCTGCAATATAAATCAATCCATAAAAAAGAACAGAAAGTAAAAGGTTAAACCAAAAAACAGTAGAACGGTCTTGATCAGTAATCTCTTCTTTTCTTATTAGCGCTTGCCCCATACCACTGTCAACAAAAGTCTGCCCAACAGCAAAAAAAATCATAAGCATGGCTACTAATCCAAAATCATCTGGGCTAAGTAACCTTGCTAGTATGATAAAAATTACAGATTGTAGTATCTGTTGTCCAAACCTTTCTATTGCTACCCAGAAAAAACCTTTCGAAGCTTGAACTTTAAGAGACATGTCTATTAACTAGACTCTTTAAATATAATCCGTATCCATTTTTATTGAGCTCATCCGCTTTTTGTAGCACCTGTTCAGTAGTAATCCATTTTTGGCGCCAACCAATTTCTTCTAAACAGGCGATTTTGTATCCTTGTCTTCTTTCAATAATTTCAACATACTGAGCTGCTTCCATCATTGCGTCATGAGTACCCGTATCTAACCAAGCGTACCCTCTCCCCAAAACTTGAACATTTAGTTTCTGTCTGTCTAAATATTCTTTATTTACAGAAGTGATTTCTAGCTCTCCTCTGTCAGAAGGCTTTACATTTTTTGCTATTTCTACAACCTGATTATCATAAAAGTATAACCCTGTTACGGCCACATTGCTTTTCGGATTTTCAGGCTTTTCTTCAATCGAAAGAGCTTGAAAATTTTTATCTATTTCTACTACTCCAAATCTTTCGGGATCACTAACTCTATAACCAAAAACTGTAGCGCCATTTAGATTTTCTACTGTTTCTTTGAGCTTTCTTCCAAATCCTTGCCCATAAAATATATTATCACCTAGAATTAGGCATACATCATCATCTGCGATAAATTCTTCTCCAATAATAAAAGCCTGAGCCAGTCCATCAGGACTTGGTTGAACAGCATAACTTAACTCAATCCCCCATTCAGAACCATCTCCTAATAAACGTTTAAAACTATTATTGTCTTCGGGAGTTGTAATAATCAAAACTTCCTTAATCCCAGCTAGCATCAAAACTGATAGCGGATAGTAGATCATGGGCTTATCATACACAGGCATTAGCTGTTTTGATATTGCTTTTGTTACTGGATATAACCGAGTGCCACTACCACCTGCTAAAATAATTCCCTTCATTTTTACCCTGTTCCCAAACGTTCTAAATTATAATTTTTATCTGTTACTGCCTCAACCCAATCCATATTATCTAAATACCATTTAATGGTATTCTCTATACCTGTCTCAAAAGTCTCTTGGGGCTTCCAACCTAATTCACGTTCAATCTTTGAAGCGTCGATCGCATATCTAAAGTCATGACCTGGACGATCTGTTACAAATGAAATTTGATCTCTATACTTAGTTTCTTTAGGTACTAAATCGTCTAAAGTATCGCAAATCGCGTGAACTACATCAAGATTTTTCTTCTCGTTATGCCCACCAACATTGTATGTTTCACCAAGTTTTCCTTGCTCTATAACTCTCCAAAGTGCCCTAGCATGGTCATCAACATAAAGCCAATCTCTTACATTATCACCTTTACCATAAACTGGTATATTTTCTCCTTGTAATGCTTTTAATATCACAACTGGTATCAATTTCTCAGGGAATTGATACGGACCGTAGTTATTAGAACAATTGGTTATAAGTACAGGCAGTCCATATGTGTGAAACCAAGCTCTTGCAAGATGATCGGAAGAGGCCTTACTTGATGAATATGGCGAGCGTGGATCATATGCTGTTTCTTCAGTAAATAAATCTTCATCACCAAGACTTCCATAAACTTCATCGGTAGAAACATGCAAAAACCTAAAATTATTCTTCTTCTCTGATTCTAATTCAGCCCAATATTTTTTAGCGCCTTCCAGAAGAACATGCGTTCCAACAATATTCGTTTTGATAAACTCTGCTGAACCGTCAATAGAACGATCTACATGCGATTCTGCAGCTAAATGCATAATCACATCCGGTTTATATTCTTCAAAAATACGATCAATCTGCTTTACATCACATATATCAACCTGTTCAAATGAATACCTGATTGAATTTGATATACTCTCTAACGATTCCAAATGACCGGCGTAGGTTAGCTTATCTATATTAATTACTTCATGATTCGTATTTGTAATTAAATATCGAATAAGAGCAGAACCAATAAATCCTGCCCCTCCAGTTACTATAATTTTCATTTTATTCTCTAATTTTCCCCTAATTCTAAATATCTATAACTATATCTACTATAATCCCACTCTTTACCTGCCGCCCAACCTATCCAATAGTATAATGGTTGAGGCTACAGCTGAAACGGTAGATGCAAATACCCCTAAATAATCTCTGAACGATGGTTTCCTTTTTACCCTAACTGTAACAGTCTGATTATTCTTTAATTCAAATTCTCTCATCCCATCCGGAAAAGGCTCTTCAAAACGATAACGGAAACTAGTTAGACTCTGTCCTCCATTTTCACGATCGTATTCCTGAATATTTATTTCCACTCTCATTTTTGACCAGTCAATTTGAGTTTGACCATCCCTTAGTGTATTAGGTCCAAAACTATAGGATAGTAATTTAGTTAAGTCTGTACCCTTTGGTATCAAATATCTTCCTGAACTCCCTACATCCCCCCAAACATTTACAGAATCTACCAACTCTCCTGGTTCTGCAATTCGAATAACTCTTTCCGCCAATCTAAACTGCTGAGATGTTGTTAACTGTCTTGTTTGTGCATTTGAAGAATCAGTTGCTAAAAAATTTATTGAACCAATTGCAATTAATATGCACGCTAAACTTAAAACTCTTCTCATTATCTTTTTAATCTGTACTGTCATTTTTTGATTTTCAATATCTTAATAGTTGGTGAGATTCTCTTCTGCTAAAGCCTAATTCTATCAAACCTGAAAGAACTTTCTCGGTATTATATTCGACTCTAAGATTATCAATTGTCCATTTATCCGTATCTATTAGCATGCAGGAAGCCCTAAAATCATTATCTCGGGACTGCCCTACACTTCCTGGATTTATAAGATACTTATATTCTTTATTAAAATTAATAATTCCGATTTGATCTGCAACAACAGCAGGAACGTGAGTATGTCCCACAAAACAGAGTTTAAAATCTATTTCTGATAGAACTTTCCTAGCCTTTACAGCACTGTCTAAATACATCCATTTTTCTGGATGTATTGGAGTTGCATGTGCTGCCAACCAAATATCAGAATCTGAAATTGTATAAGGTAAGTCAAAAAGCCATTTTTTTTGCTCCTCACTTATGATCTCCTGCGTATGTTTGATTAACTTCCTGTTCGGGTTTTTAAAGTGTTTTACAGAAAGTTTACCGCAAACCCCTGCATCATGATTCCCTAATAAGGTCCGAATATTTCTTTCTCTCAATATATCGATACATTCTGAAGGGAATGGTCCATACCCTACTACATCTCCCAGACACAACCAAAAATCAGGATCCATTGAATCCATTTTTTCGAGCACGGCTTTAAGTGCGGGTAGGTTTCCATGTATATCAGATATCAATGCAATTCTTGGCATTTCTAAACTTTGTAATAAACTGTGGATTAACAAAACCTAAATTTAAGGTATTAAATGCTAAATAATAATATTAATAATAAATAGTTTTCATATCTTTATTAGGATATACAGAACGTTAACTATTTCAAACTACATTCTAGAAGAGATGCATTATAACGGGAAAAATCAGAATAGTTATAATTCAGATGGGATTTCTGCTAACTCACGTTCAGATAACTATTCGAACGACGAACTAGACCTACTCAAATTAGTGAACATACTATTATTGCGAAAGTGGGCTTTCATCTCTTCCGTTGTTTTCTTTTCCATTTTAGCCATCATTTTTGCCTTTATGCAAACTCCAATTTATGAGAGCAGGGGTACTATCATGATTAGCGAAAGTAAAAATAGATACTCCTACGCCGGCTCAGATTTGGAAAATCTACTTACCACCACTTATGGTATTGGCGTTGGTAGCACAATAGCAAATGAACTTCAAATATTTCGATCAAGAAAACTTAGTTATGAGTTAGCTAACAGAATCGCAGATCTTAAGTTTGATGAAAACGGAAATAAGTTCCCAATTCTATGGAGAGTATATCCCGAAGATTCTACAACGACCGCAATTGATACTGTGGCTATGCGATACCGAGGTTTAATTGAATTCGAGAAACCTGATCCCGCTGCAGATATTGTGGCAATAACATTTGAAAGTCCATTACCTACGGAATCTTCGACTGTTGTTAATTTAACCATGGATACATACTCAGACCTATCCACGGAGCAGAATAGAACAATGGCTGTTTCTGCTTTAGACTTCCTCAAAGAAGAGCGAATAAAGCTCGAAAGCGACCTTCAGCTTACTGAAGACTCCCTTCAAGAATTCATGAATAGAACTCAATTGGTAGCAGTAGATGCTCAATCTCAAGAGCTTATAGAAACAGCCTCAACAATTGCTATTGAAAAACAGAAATTGGAAGTAAATCTAGTTGCTGTTAATTCAGGAATTAATCAATATGAAAACCAACTTGAAGAAATAAAGCCCGGTTTAGCTAATCAATTTTCTGAAGCTTTAAGTGCGATAATCGAACGATACCAATTTGCGTTGGCTGAACTAGAAACACAGAAACTACTTTTTGAAACCAAAAACCCTGATATTGCAGAAAACCACCCTGATATAGTTAGGCTATCTAAGGAAATATCTTCGATAAAGAATCAGATCAAATCACGTACTAATAAGTTGTTAGAAAATGATTCTGAACTGATGTTGAGTTTTATGAGCTCTCAAGACGGTGGTGTTACTCAACGTATTTCATCTATAAGTCAGAAATTGATTGAACTTAAAGTTCAACAAGCACAGTATGAAACACAAAAAGAAGTTCTTAATGAACGTGATAATGAGATTACTTCACGTTTTGAGCAATTACCAGACGAAATTATCGAATTGTCCAGGTTAAAGAGAAACGTTCGTGTAAATGAGGAAATGTACCTTCAGGTTTCAAGCCAATTTGCGGAAATGAGCCTTTGGGAGAAAACACAATTTGGATTAGGTAGACCTCTGGATTATGCTGAGCCGGCGCAAAAACCGATTAAACCCAAAAAGAAAATCATTGCAGTTATCGGGTTCATGATTGGATGTATCTTTGGAGTAGGCTATGTCTTTATTCGCGAAATGATGAATGACCGTATAACCTCTACTGATGTTTTAAAAGAGTTTAACAAACCTATACTTGGCGCTATACCCGATTTCGACATAGTTGGAGAACTAGATCCATCTAAGCGCCAATACATAGGAGATAAATCCATCTCTAATCAATTGATTACATTTTTTGATCATATTTCTCCTATTTCTGAAGCTTACAGACGACTAAGAATTAATGTAGTTTATTCTAACCCTGATAAAAACTACAAAGTAATTATGGTTACCAGTGCTACTAAAGGTGAAGGAAAAAGTACAGTAGCAGCAAACCTTGCTGTTACTTTTACCGGTTCTGAGAAAAAGGTACTTATTATTGATTTGGATCTTAGACGACCTACACAACATAATATATTTGGCGAAAACCGAGAACCTGGGTTAACCGACAAACTATTTGACACCTCTGAAAAAACTCAAGTTTTACGAAATACCATTGCTCCAAATGTAGATTTGATTACTGTAGGTCATAAAACACCTGAACCTGCATCTGTACTTGACAGTAAAAGGCTCAAAGAACTTATAGATAAGTACTCTTCAGAATATGATCATATAATCTTGGATACAGCCCCCTATGGAATAATATCAGATTCAGCATCTTTGTTAAGATTAGTTGACGGAATTATTATCGTTTCTAGATTCAATGTGACTACCAAAAGAGAGCTTAACTTCACACTTGACGGTCTAGAGCATTTAAATGCTGATGTTGTTGGATTGGTACTTAATGCATTTAACCCTAAGAAGAGTACGGATTATTATACTAATTACAATTATTATCAACGTACTTATTCCGAGTATTATAAATACAAAGAATAATCTTTGAAGATAAATTAACTACTTAAAGAGAGCATGTACTGCTCTCTTTTTTTATTTACATACTTAACTTTTACTCTTTAAAACTTCACTCTAGCCTGAACTCCAAAATCGCTGTTCCTATTCCCTTCAATCTCATTCAATCCACTGCTAACAAAGTTTTCATTTTCAAATACAGACAAAGAATACTTAAACCAGATATCTAAGGTTCTCCGCACATTCACCAGGAGCATGTCAAGCGAACAGCTGGTAAAATGTTCCAATTCCATCCGACCAAGGAAGTCCGTATATCTCCAATAACTTTAGTGATCTGCTCAAAAGAAAATAGTACCCGGATCAATCAATGTATCTCACTTACAGGTTACTATATGATAATGCATCGTAGATTTTTTGATGCCAATAGCTACTAAACATATACCCAATACATTATAGGATTTAAACCAAGCTTCAGTACCAATATTATTTTTTCGAATGTGTAAATTTTATTCAACTTGTTTTAAAATTTTATGCCCCGCATCTTTCAGGTGCAATTCTTTCTTAAATAATTCCAGATCAGATTGCATCATATCCTTTAACAAAGCTTCTAAATCATATTTCGGTTTCCATCCTAACTTTTTATTTGATTTCGTTGGGTCTCCTACAAGAAGCTCTACCTCTGTAGGACGAAAATACCTTGGATCAACTTTGATAAGAGTTTGACCTTCGTTCAAGTTTGTGTTGTCGAAATTTTTAGATGTGGATTTCTCGTATTTTTCTTTGTCAATGTAATCGATAATTCCTTCTTCGTTAACTCCTTCTCCTTCAAATCTTAACTTGATACCTACTTCGTTGAATGCTTCGCTGATGAAGTCTCTTACTTTCGTGGTTACACCCGTAGCTATCACAAAATCTTCGGGTATGTCTTGCTGAAGCATTAACCACATGGCTTCTACATAGTCCTTAGCATGCCCCCAGTCACGTTTCGCATCCATGTTGCCGATATACATCTTTTCTTGTAACCCTAGAGCAATTTTTGATGCTGCACGTGTTATTTTTCTGGTTACAAAAGTTTCACCACGTAACGGAGATTCATGATTAAAAAGAATTCCATTGCAAGCAAACATACCATAAGCTTCCCTGTAGTTTACAGTGATCCAATAAGCATACAGTTTTGCTACCGCATATGGTGATCTTGGATAGAAAGGCGTTGTTTCTGACTGAGGAATTGCTTGTACCAATCCGTATAATTCTGAAGTAGAAGCCTGATAGATTCGAACTTTCTTTTCCATACCAAGCAATCGTACGGCTTCCAAAATCCTTAATGTTCCAATCCCATCAGCATTAGCAGTATATTCGGGTATATCGAAACTCACTTGCACATGGCTCATAGCTGCCAGATTGTAAATCTCATCAGGTTGCGTTTCCTTAATAATACGAGTAAGATTCATTGAATCTGTCATATCTCCATAATGTAGAATCAATCTTGGATCTTCTACATGTGGATCCTGATATAAGTGATCGATCCTATCAGTATTAAACAAAGATGCTCTTCGCTTTATTCCATGGACGGTGTATCCTTTTCCTAAAAGAAACTCAGCCAAATATGCTCCGTCCTGCCCGGTTATTCCCGTGATAAGTGCGACTTTATTTTGTTTACTCATTTTATCTGAATTCAATTTTAATTACTATTTTTCTATCCGCTTCAGGTTTTAACCTAAGGAATTATAAAGCTTACTTAGAATCTGTTTAACATACTTATTAATAAAGATTAAACAGAGAAGTATTATTTTTAAGATTTTTGTTTTATTCGATCTATCTATTAATCATTCAAGTTATGGTTAAATGATCCCTTTGCCACTAGCAATTAAAATTGAATAACTATCAAAACTCATTAAAGCATCTTCTCCTTTAACTTAGCTGAGAAACAAAGTGTAGTTGACGGACTCATGTAACCAAAGCAGAGTGTTTTATCTAATATTGTGTAGCTTAGCAAATCCTCGGTATACATATCAACTTTTTATTTCGACTTCTTTAATTCTCTCAATATTCGACAAGAACCAATTGTATGTTCTTTGAATACCTTCTTTCAATCCTATTTCTGCTTTCCAGCCCAATTCATTGATTCTGGATACATCCATTAATTTTCTTGGTGTTCCATCCGGCTTGTTAACGTCCCATTCTATTTCCCCTTTATGACCAACTATTTCTTGTACGATCTCTGCCAATTCTTTAATAGCAAGATCTTTACCGCTTCCAATGTTAATCAAATCATAATCCATCCCCCCCCTATATTCCATTATAAAGCGAACTGAACTAGCTAAATCTTCAACATGTAAAAATTCACGCATAGGTGAACCGGACCCCCAAAGAGGAACCGACATATGCCCGTTTTCTTTGGCTTCATGAAACTTTCTAATCATAGCGGGAAGCACATGAGAAGTTTTCAAATCAAAATTATCTCTTGGACCGTATAAGTTAGTCGGCATCATAGAAACATAATTTCTACCGAATTGTTTATTCAAAGCCTGACACATTTTAATACCTGTAATCTTAGCGATAGCATAACATTCATTTGTGGGCTCCAAAGGCCCGGTAAGTAAGTACTCCTCTTTAAGAGGTTGTTGAGCCATTTTAGGATAAATACAAGAACTCCCTAAAAAAATTAAATTCTGAATATTATTGTTATGAGCTGCATTTATCAAATTAGCTTCAATCATTAAATTATCATACAAAAATTGCCACGGATAATCATTATTAGCCAATATTCCTCCAACCCTAGCAGCTGCAATAATGATTACATCAGGTTTATGGTTATCGATAAATTTATTCACATCATTTTGATTGCGAAGATCTAACTCTTTGCTTGTTGCAGTAAGTAAATGCTTGTAATGATAATTCGTTAAATTATCAACGATTGCTGAACCTACCATACCCTTATGACCAGCTATATATATTTTTTCATTCATTTCCGGTAAAATGGAGTTTATTTGAACCATCCTTTATCACATGTATTAAAATTTGTATAAATCTTCATAGAAATAACTACAATATAAACTGTACATAATTGTTTGCCCTAATGAACATTCTAGAAAGTACGTTCACCGGTTTTTGATTTTCTGCAATTCTATTTACTGCTAAAACTTAACTCTCGCCTGTATCCCAAAATCGTTATTCCGGTTTCCTTCAATCTCATTCAATCCACTGCTAACAAAGTTTTCATTTTCAAATACTGACAAAGAATACTTAAACCAGATATCCAAAAAATCAGTAGGCTCATATTTTACTACAAAATATGCCCTTTGTCCTTCTCCGGATAGCGCCGTATTTGATAGCACATATAACAGGTCGTTTTCAAATTGAAATACTCTTGAATCAAAACTATCAGTATCGAACACTGTTACTCTTGCATCAATTTGAAGTTTTCTGGACGGATTAATTCTTAAATCTTGGTATAACAACATACCATATTCTTTAGCCTCATTAGCTCCCTGGCTTTCCACTAACTCAATTCGAGATCTCAACCTTACATTTCTGCTTATTTGATATTCTACTTGCGTACGAATGCTAGATCTTCTCGCTTCTCCGAGAAACTCTTCTTCAATACCCCGATCATTAATCTGAGTAAAAGTATCATCCTTTGTTTCTGAACGGATCAATAAATAAGCATTTAAATCTCTGTTAAACTCAACTTCCAATAATCCTAGCACATCAAAACCCTGACTTGATTGATCAACACCCGTCCTGGGAGCTTCAAATCTGTATTGATCTACATATCCGGAAAGTGTGATTTTATCTCTTAAACCGTGCCTTATCCCCACATAAAAACCCTCTTCGTTTTGAGGATCAGATGAACTTTCACCGAACCCATCTCCCATAAAGGATTGAAAATCTCTCTGATAATTTCGGTATGCCATCGTAAAATCCGTAGTTCTCCCAATTGGGCTTTCCATACCTGCTACCCCTCCAATTCCACCGTTTTCACTTCTTGCAATTTCTCCAAATACCAAAGCATTCCCGATCAACCCTCTGTAGTCAATTCCGAATACGGAGTTCTCTCTTCCTTCAAAATCGTAAAGATTAGAGAGTCCATTACCTCTATCAATAAAACTGCTAAACTCAGTATAGTATCCCGTTGCGCCTAGCAGACCAATTGATGTATCAAACCTAACTCTTCCACCAAATGCTTTTTGATCTATATTATTTTTCCGCTCTTTTTCATTTTCTGTTCTATGAAATCCGGAAGAAGAAGGAAACCTAGTGGTATCTCCTTGAATTACTGAAGCTGTTCTGGGGCGATTTGAATAAAATACTGTAGTCTCTATTTTTTCTCCGTATGTAGCCGCTAATCCTCTAAAAAAATCCGTTTCTTGAGCCGAACCATAAGCCCTTAAACCTCGTTCATTCTTTCCTGCCGTTCCAATAACTTCGCGTCCTTTTCCAAAAGCTGAACCTGTCCAAAGTACAAGTCCTTGCCCTACATTTATTGCATAATCCCCGATCACAAGATCTTTTAATTTTCCATTTTCTGTAAGCGCAATATGTCCTGAAGTGTAATCAAAACCGGTTGGCCCATTAAGTGTTTCTCCAGCGTCTTTTTCTTGGGTTAGATTGATAGAAAGATGTCTGCTATCCATTCTGAACCGTTGATAATATTTTCCTTGGCTTCCCAGATATCCACCGGAAGAGTCAGGAATTTCGTAACCTCGTTGATCATTAAGTTCTTGCTGATATCTCGTTATATATTCGAAAGAATTCCCATCTAACCAATACGCCGGATTTGTATATAGATTTCTAAATCTGGAAGCGGAACCTCCTATTGTCACATATGGACTCATTCGAGAATAAGTTACTCTACCAATACCTGAGACTTTTAACAGATCTTCTTTTCGCTCAAAAGGGCTTGTTTTTCTATAATCTATGAGCGCTCTGGCAATTTTGAGATTAAATCCTGGTACTTGCAGTAAATCATTAACAGAAGCCGAATTGATATTTACCGGATTAGACGCTAGTTCTTGTAGAAACTGAGCTAATTGCTCTCCTGCTAATTCCCCATCTTCACTTTCTTGTTCTTCTAATGCCTTTTCAAGCTGTTTTTCAATCTGTACTTTTGCAGAATCTCTGGTTTGTGCCTTTGCTGAATAGGACATCATTCCTATTAAAGCCACTAAAAATATTTTGGTGAAAATTTTCATTTAGAAAAAGAAATTCAAATCTATACCAGGACTAAAACCTATAGCCTCATGACGTTGGAACGCAATATTTGCCTCCCATAGCTTTGCCCCATAACCTATACCAAAAGAATAAGTATTCGGCTCTGTTGTTACTCCAACTCGTCCTTTTAGATTCTCAATTACTTTCACTTCCACTCCACCTCTATATGCGACCGGAAAACGAACATCTTTTACGACATCAAACAAGAACAAGGCATTTTCATCCAGATCGTAACTTAAACCTACTGATAACTCTCTGGACAATGATTCTTCATCTGCTGCAAAATCATATTCGGGCTGATTTAGATTTGTTGTTTTTGCACCTAACCAGAGCCCTTCTGTTATTTTGGCCGCAATTCCCAAATCCAAACCAATTGCCCCACCCGAACCATACTCTGCACCTTGTGCAATGTGATTATAATTTATTGCACCGCCGTATTTTAAATTATTCCATGTGTTTGCATAACCAATCCTTATCCTGGTTTCATTAAACAAATCACCACCGTACCTGTGAAATCCAAAAGCTGCCACACCAAATCGGGTTGAAATGGAACCAGTTGCAGCTATATCAGTTAATTCAGAAAATCCATAGTTTCTTATACTATAAAAACTTACTGACTTGCCATCATTATTTAGGGTGGCAACATTTGAAAACAACGCCCAACTGTTATTTTGTAATGCGGTAGTAGCTTGACCAAGTGCCAGCCCATCCGCACCCATTGTAATTTGGGAGTAAGCAGAATTAGTTGATGCAATTAACATCAAAACAAAAGTAATTTTATATAGATTAATTCGTATTCGTATCATTAGGTAATAGTTTACTGCAATATGTTACATATAAAAGAAATAAATAAGTGTTTAATCCAAGATTTTACTTTTTAATAATACTCAGTTTAATTACCAGTTTCACGTTCGCTCAGGAATTTAATTGTGAGGTTAACTTAAATTACGACCAAATTGAAGGTAATTCGTACACCTATTTAACAGAACTTGAAACTCGAATTGAAGAATATATCAACGATTTTCAATGGACAGAATATCAATATGCTGAGCATGAACAAATTCAATGTCAAATTCAACTTATCATTCAGAGTGCAAATTCAAATTTTGATTTTGGCTCAAGAGTAATATTTACTGCTCGGCGACCAATCTATGGTACTCTAACTGAAACCAACTCCATTATATTATCTGATGAGAGCTGGCAGTTTAACTATCCTGAGGGTCGAACGCTCATCCATGATGAACTTCAATTTGATAACCTTACCGGTACACTAGATTTTTTCATGAATATTATTTTAGGATATGATTTTGACAGTTTCTCAGAATTAGGAGGAACAGAATATTTCCAAAAAGCTCAAAATGTTGTCGATCTTGCACAAACTACCTCTGCCACAGGATGGACACGAGCTGCGAATAACAGAAGAAACAGATTTAATCTTGTAACCGATCTTTTAAGCCCAACTTACGAACCGCTCAGAACTGCATATTATACTTATCACAGACTTGGTCTTGATCAATTCTCTGACGACGCCAAAAAATCCCGTCGTGAAGTAATTAATGCGATCACACTAATTAGAGATTCTAAAAGAAGAGCTACCAGCAATTATCTTTTTGATATCTTTTTTGATACGAAAGCTCGTGAAATATCCGGGATTTTTTCTGAGGCACAAGCCGCTTTAAAACGAGAAGCCTACAATATTCTCCTCGAAACCGACCAAGGTCATTTAACGGAGTATTCTAACCTACAGAATTAAAATTCTTTTCTTTTGGTTTTGTATATTGTCGACCACAAAAAAGCGGTTTCATAATTAACTACGAATTACAAAACCTTAAGAATGAAATTTTATATATGTATTAAGATGGTGCCGGATGTTTACGCACCAATTCAAATTAAAGAAGGCGAACTTATCATGGACGCTGATCGCATGGTATTAAACGCTTACGACGCCTCTGCTGTTGAAGAAGCGCTAGTTTTAAAAGAAAAACATGGCGGAGAAGTAGAAGTTGTATGTATTGGTCCTGCAAAAGCATCTGAAACAATTCGCAAAGCGTTAGCAATGGGAGCTGACAAAGCAACTCATATTCTAGCTACAGGTGATGAAGAATATGATTCTGCAAGCTATGCTAAAATACTTTCAGCTTTCTTCAAAGATAAAGAATATGACGTTATTGGTTTAGGTAAACAGTCTCAGGATACTGATTCAGGTCTTACAGGAAGCATGGTTGCTGAGCATTTAAGTCTTCCATACACAACAAATGCAGTTGGTTTAGAAGTTGAAAATGGAAACCTCGTTGTAAAACGTCAAGGTGATACAGGTCAGGAAATGATCGAACTACCTACACCTTGTGCAGTTACTTGCTCAAATGATATGAACGATCCTCGTATTCCGAACTTGAAAGGAATAATGGCTTCTAAAAGAAAACCAATCGACCAGATTGAGATTTCATCTTTAGGATTGGAAGAGGCTTCATTGCAAGCAGCTACCAAAGTAACTTCTTACGAAGAAAAACCTGCACGACAAGCAGGAAAAAAATACGATGGCGAAGCTGATGAAGTAGCGCGCCAAGTTGCCCAGCTTTTAGACACTGAAGCTAACGTACTTTAAAAAACTAATTATTAATGATGAATTTTATGTTTTGAATATCTTTTAAAAAATTCAAAACTCTAAATTCAAAATTTGAATGAAAGGAATTAAATGAGCACGATTTTAACTCACATTGCAATCACAGACGGCAAAATAAAGCGTTCGTCATTAGAAGTATTATCACATTGTAAATCTTTAGCTGATTCATCCGGAGCTTCGTGTGAAGCTGTTGTAGTTGATGCAAACGCCTCGTCATTTGTAGAAGGAATTCAGAAGTACGGAGCTAGCAAAGTTCATGTTGTAGAAGATCCTATCTTCAAAAACCACATGAATACTCCTTTACTTAAAGCATTGTCTAAAGTAATGAGCGCTGTAAACCCATCTGTATTTGCTTTTGCATCTACCGAGGGAACAAAGGACATATTAGGTGCATTAGCTGCAAATCAAAATGCAGCGGTAATTGCAGATGTTTCATCATTTGATCTTATTGATGGTGGAGTTACAGCTAAAAGACCTGTAATGGCCGCCAAAATAATGAACAACACAGAGGCAAAATCAGATAAGGTATTAGTTTCTGTACGTTCAGGGTCCTATGATCTGAATGAAGCATCTGTAACAGCTGAAGTTAATACTGTTGATTTCAGTATGGATGATTCCGATATGAAAGCTACTCTTAGAGAGATCATTTCTGCATCTGGCGATACTATTGATCTGAACGAAGCTGAAGCAATTGTGGCTGCCGGTAGAGGTGTAAAAGACGAAGACGGAAAAGCTTTGATCTCTGAACTGGCATCTATTTTAAATGCAGGTATCGGAGCTTCAAGAGCATTGACAGAATCCGGAGTGTACGATCCAAGTTTACAAATTGGGCAAACCGGTAAAGTAGTTTCTCCTCAGCTTTATATTGCCGTGGGTATTTCAGGAGCAATTCAACACGTTGCGGGAATGGCCAACAGTAAAGTAATTGTAGCGATCAATAAAGATCCTGACGCACCTATTTTTGAAGTAGCAGATTACGGAATTGTTGGAGATTTATATAAAATACTCCCGCCTTTCATCGAAGAAATAAAGAAAATCAAAGGATAATTAGTATTGAGCAATGAGCTTTGAGTAGTGAATTTTTTGCTTACTCAAAGCTCAATACTCATCACTCACAGCTAACAAATATGGAAGACAAATTTGACTGTATAGTAATTGGTGGAGGAGTTGCAGGCTTAGCTGCAGCAATGACGCTCGCCAGGAATAACATGAAATTCCTTCTCATTGAACGGGGTGAGTTTGCCGGATCTAAGAATGTTTCCGGTGGTGTACTTTGGGGAAGCGATCTCAACAAACTTGTACCTAACTATTGGGAGGAAGAAGATGGCGGATGGGAACGATTCATCAATCATCGTCGGCTTACTTTTATGGACGAGCAGTCTACGTTTTCTTTAGATTTCAAGTCCTCTCATTTCAACGAGCAACCGTATAACGGTGTTGTTGTTCTTAGGTCAAAATTTGATAACTGGCTTGCCGGTAAAGTTCAGGAAGCTATTGATGCTAGTGATTTTGCCATGGATTCTTTCATCGCTACTGATATTAAAGTGGATGAAGTAATCCTTGAAAATGACAAGGCAGTTGGAATCAAAACCGGTGAAGATGAATTTTTTGCAGACTCAGTAATTATTGCTGAAGGTGTAAATAACTTACTTACGCGTCAAGTTGGGCTACAGGATAAGTATGTCCCCGCTGACCATATGCTCACAGGCATAAAAGAAGTAATTCGTTTTGATCAAAAAGTTCTTGAAGATCGTTTTCAATTGAACGGTTTGAGTGGTATGAGTAACGAATTTGTAGGATGGGCAACCAACGGAATTGAAGGCGGTGGCTTTTTATACACAAACAGAGACACCATATCTCTCGGACTTGTTTTGGGATTAAAAGATCTTCGTGAAAAAAAGCAGAAACCCTACGATGTGTTAAATCACTTTAAACAGCATCCAACCGTTGCAGATGCTATTAAAGGTGGAGAAGTGGTAGAATATTCGGCCCACGTTGTTTCTTCCGGAGATTCCAGAGTGATGCCGAAAGAATTGTACAAAGATGGAATTCTACTTGTTGGTGAAGCTGCAAACTTACTAATGAATGCAGGAAAAGCGATTCAAGGAATGGATTATGCAATGCGATCCGGAATCCTTGCTGCTGAAACCATTGTTGAAGCCAAGGCAAAGAATGATTACACCTCTGCTACGTTGAAAGAATATCGTAAGAAAATGGACGACAGTTATGTAATGAAAGATATTAAAGGCTTTCAGGATGCTGTTCATTTACTTCATACTGATGTTATGCAAAATAAAGTGCCAAATTTAGTGTGTGACTTTGGTCGTCAGTTCTTCAGCATTAAAAATGAGCCTACTCCAAAATCAGAGAAAATGTTACTTGGAGCAGTCAAAAGACATTCATCGCTTTGGGAACTAGCGAAATTAGGATTTAAAGCGAGGAAAGCGTTATGATAAATATCTACTCATTTTCGTGTCATTCCTGCTCAGGCAGGAATCTGATATTTAACAAAAATATGACTTCGTCAAATAAATCCAGATCTCGGGCATACGCCGCGAGATGACGAATTGATTATTATGCTTATTCAAACTTTTCACGTTTCACTTTTTACTATACTACCATGAAACTACTAAGCCTACCAGAGCGACTCGGACTTGTCAGTTATAGAAACCAAGCTAAATCTGAGATCAAACCACATATTATTGTTGATACAGATATTTGTAATTCAACATGTCCCCACAAATGCACAACCTGGGTTTGTCCTGCAAATTGTTATACAATGGATGAAGCCGGAAAAGTACACTTCCAAGTTGAAGATTGTATAGAATGCGGAACATGTATGTATGCGTGTGACCAAGGAGCCGTGGATTGGAATTATCCTGATCCTGAAATCGGACGTGGTGTTACTTGGAATTTTGGATAACCAACTAATTATTTTTTATCGAAAAAAAATGGGAGCTAAAAGCTCCCTTTAAAAGTTGATAAGATTAAATCTGAATTACTTTACTTCAGGTTCAAGCTCAACTTCGATTTCTTTTTCGGGAGATTGAGTTTTGGTATCCACCATTTTCTCATAATCTTCATAACCTTCGTGTTCTATGGTAAGTTCATAGATTTCTCCGGCTTCCAGATCTTTAATAGTGAATTCTCCGTTCTCATCAGTCGTTACTGATATCTTCAAATTTGCGATTTCCACTTTCACACCTTTCAGAGCTTCTTCTGTTTCTGAATCAGTAACCGTACCCTCTATTAGTACAACTTGTTCAGATTTATTGATTGGTGCATCTTGAGTTCTAATCGTTGTTGAAGCCGTATTTACAACTCCAAAAAGAATTAGAAATAAACCGATATATAGCGTCTTCTTATTAAACATAATGTATGTCCTCTCTTAATCATTTTATTGTTAGTAGCTGAATCATCAGCTTACCCTTGTTACAACTTACATTTTTATTTGTTCTGCATTTTAATATTTGTAATCATGTATGATTCGAAAACGAATATTTTACAAAATCCGTTAAAATTATTACCGCTGAAACCGTTAACTTGGAAGCGTTTCCAGCATGATTTTTCAATAACTAAAGACTTTTAAAAAAGATGGATACAGTACTAGAAAAAGCACTTTCATTTGACCTTTCCGAAGATCAGAAAATGATTCGCGACAGCGTAAAGGAATTTGTAGAGCGAAATGTCGCAGAATCAGTTATGGATAGAGATAACAGCAAAGAATTTCCACATGAAATTGTGAAGCAATTGGGTGAGCTAGGAATGCTTGGCATCTACCATGAAGAACAATACGGTGGCGGAGGATTTGATGTTGTAAGTTTTTGCCTTGCCTTAGAAGAAATCGCCCGTTGGGATGCTTCCCTTGCATTAACTGTGGCTTCTCATACATCTTTAGGAACGGGACATATCGCAGTGGCCGGTTCTCATGAACAAAAACTTCGGTACATGCCTGCGTTAACTTCAGGTAAAAAACTTGCTGCATGGTGCTTAACAGAACCAGGATCCGGATCTGATGCATCTGGCATGAAAACAACCGCTGTAAAAGATGGTGATCATTATATCTTAAATGGTTCAAAAATATTTATAACTCAAGGTTCAGTTGGTGATGTGTATGTAGTTCTTGCGAAAACAGATCCTACAAAAGGAACAAAGGGAATTAGCGCATTTATTGTAGAAAGAGAGTGGAATGGTGTTAAGCCAGGTCCGGGTATGCACAAATTAGGAATGAATTCTTCTGACACAACAGAAGTAGTTTTTGAAAATGTAAAAGTTCCTGCTGAAAACCTTCTTGGTGAAGAAGGAATGGGGTTCATCGATACTATGAAGGTACTAGATGGTGGACGTGTTGGAATTGCGGCACTTTCTGTGGGAATTGCACGTGGAGCTTATGAAGAAGCACTCAAATATTCTATGGAAAGAAAGCAATTTGGAACTGCTATTGGGAATTTCCAATATATGGAAGGTAAAATTGTTGATATGGCTACTGAAATTGACGCGGCTCGTTTGCTCGTTCTTAGAGCTGCAGTTCTTAAAGACAAAGGTAAGCCTTACACAGTAGAAGCTTCTATGGCGAAATTATTCGCTTCTGAATTATCAGTTCGTGCTGCTTTGGAATCTATTCAAATTCATGGCGGATACGGTTACACCAAAGAATATCATGTGGAAAGATTCTTACGTGATGCTAAACTTATGACCATCGGAGAAGGAACGTCTGAAGTTCAAAGATTGGTAATTGCTCGCGAATTAAAAAAGACGCTTTCTTAAAGAAATAATTATAAATGTTGAATCAGGAGTTTTAAATTATGGCGAAACTAAAGTCATAATTTAAAACTCAGTCTTTACAACTTCATGGCCAAGAATTTATTCAACATCGACGACGCACTTCTCTTTGAATCTGAATTGAACGAAGAAGATCGTTTAATCATGGAAACTGCTCGTGACTACGCCCAAAGCAAACTCGAACCTCGAGCTCTTAAAGGAAATACGGAAGAGTATTTTGATCGCGAAATTGCGAAAGAAATGGGTGAAATGGGTTTGCTTGGTGTTACTATTCCCGAAGAGTATGGCGGTTCTGACGCCAGTTACACGGCTTACGGTCTTATTGCCAGAGAAGTTGAGCGTGTCGATTCCGGTTATCGCTCTTTTATGAGTGTGCAATCTTCTTTGGTGATGTATCCTATTTCCACCTTTGGTACGGAAGACCAGAAGCAACGATTTTTACCTAAACTGGCTTCCGGAGAGATCATTGGTTGCTTTGGGTTAACGGAACCCGATCACGGCTCTGATCCGGGAAGTATGGTTACCACCGCTGTTAAAACCGACGGTGGCTGGATCATGAATGGTGCCAAAATGTGGATTACTAATTCCCCAATTGCTGATGTAGCTGTTGTTTGGGCAAAAGCCAAAGAGAACAAAGGTGACGAGGGCGTGATTCGTGGATTCTTGGTTGAAAAAGGAATGAAAGGATTTTCCGCTCCACATACTAAATTCAAAATGTCGTTGCGCGCTTCTGAAACTGGCGAATTGGTTTTTGATGATGTGTTTATTCCTGAAGAAAATGTATTCCCTGATATAAAAGGATTAAAAGGTCCATTTATGTGTCTGAATTCCGCCCGTTATGGAATTGCTTGGGGAACTATTGGAGCTGCTGAATTTTGTTATCAAAGAGCTCGTCAATATACTTTAGATCGTAAGCAGTTTGGGAAACCATTAGCGGCTAATCAGCTCATCCAAACCAAGCTGGCTAACATGTTGACCGACATTACCAATATGCAGATGTTGGCTTTTCGCTTAGGAAAACTTAAAGACGAAGGTAGAGATCATCCTTCTATGACATCTCTTGCAAAACGTAATAACTGTGGCAGAGCTTTAGAAATTGCACGAATTTCCCGAGATATGCACGGCGGAAACGGAATTGTTGGTGATTACAGAGTGATTCATCATGTTATGAATCTTGAATCCGTAAATACTTACGAAGGAACATACGATATTCATGGTTTGATTTTAGGAAGAGAAATTACCGGGATTCAGTCGTTTACTCCGAAGGGTAATTGATTCTAGAATACCATGTAGATTAAAGTCTGAGATGTTTCGAAACTATAATTGGTTAGGTTTGTTTAAGTAAGTAGTTAATAATAAATAAACACTTTACTGATTATGAAAACCCTAACTCCTAGAACTCAAACTCCAGATCTAAGTTTCCCACTTACAGATGGTGATACATGGAATCTAAGCGAACAAGATCCGGAATCTTTCACTATGGTTGTCTTCTATAGAGGGTTACATTGCCCTGTCTGTAAAGGATACACGCAAACTTTAAACAAACTAGTTGATGATTTTAAAGAACGCGGAGTTGAAACCGTTACTGTGAGCATGGATTCTGAAAAAAGAGCTAGAACTTCCGTTCAAGAATGGGAAGTTGATCAACTTAAAGTTGGTTATGACCTTTCTGAGGAACAAGCTCGTAATTGGGGTTTATATCTTTCAAATGCTATAAAAGAAAGTGAGCCGGAACTTTTTTCAGAGCCTGGGTTATTTTTAATTCGCCCTGATGGCGAACTGTACTATTCTGCTATTAACTCTATGCCATTTGGTCGCCCTGATTTGAAAAGTATGCTTAACGCAATAGACTTTATTCAAGAGAACGATTATCCTGCACGTGGTGAAGTTAAAGCTATGGAACTACAAGATTAAGCTTTTGGCTTATTCAAATATCTAAATACATAAGAAGATGATTGCTCGGATATGGCATGGGTGGACTACTCCCGAAAACGCTGATTTTTACTATAAAATCTTGACAGAAAAAGTTATTCCACAAATCGAGAGTTATAAGATGGAAGGCTATCGCAAGATTGAAGTCCTTCGCAAAGAACTTGAGGATGAAACAGAATTCATCACAATTATGTATTTCGATTCTTTGGAGCATATCAAACAGTTTGTTGGTGAAGATTATGAAGTAGCTCATGTTCCGGAAGTCGCTCAGAAAGTGTTAAAGCGTTGGGATAATCGATCTCTGCATTACAAAGTGATGGATAATTTTAGTTATTAGCTTAAATTCCCCTATATGGTCATCCTGAGGATACTTCCGAAGGATCTTCACTTCTATTTGATTGTGCAGATTCTTCGCTTCCGCTCAGAATGACTTTTTATTATCTTTTCCTGATATGCAAAAACTCTTGAAAGAAATACGAGCTTGTACCGTTTGTGAGAAAGAGCTACTTCTTGGCCCAAGACCCATTGTAGTAGCTTCAGCATCGAGTAAAATTGCAATAATTGGACAAGCACCAGGAACTGCTGTTCATAAATCAGGAATTCCATGGGACGATCCCAGTGGTCGCCGGCTCCGTGAATGGATGGGAATCAGCGATGAAGATTTTTATAATGAAAACAAAGTCGCCATCATCCCGATGGGATTTTGTTATCCCGGGAAAGGAAAATCAGGAGACCTTCCTCCTCGTCCTGAATGTGCTCCGCTTTGGCATAAACCTCTTTTTGAATCCATTACCGACTTAAAACTCACCTTGTTAATTGGTCAATATGCTCAAAAATATTACTTAGATAAGAATATGAAAAGCACGTTAACTGTAACAGTTCAAAATTATGAGCAGTACTTGCCCGAATTTCTGCCTCTTCCCCATCCATCTCCGAGAAATAATATATGGCTTAAGAAAAATGAATGGTTTGAAAAGGAGCTTGTTCCAAGACTAAAATCAATAATCTCAGAAACGCTACACCAATGACTTCATAAAGTAAATTCTTTCCGATAGAGAAAAAGATGCATTGATCACATTCCTGAAAACTCTTACTGACTATTTGTTGATTACTGATGAAAAATTTCGGTTCACCTTTCTAACGAAACTAAGGAGAATAATTCTTCAATTCCTATAGGCTCTTATCGAAAGATATCGCCTATTTTTTTTGTTTTATTTTGATTACCCTACTTCTATCTACTAACTGAATATTACCTATGAATCTTCTAAAAGCGTATGAAGCTAACACAGCCTCTTTTATTGAGCTAATAAACCAATTTCCGGACTCTTATTTTAATTCGAAACCTGATGCAACAACTTGGTCTGCTGCTGAGAATGTAGATCATATCATTAGATCTGAATTTGGAGTAGAGCGTTTATTTAAATCTGAGACTAAATACGATCCTGAAAGAAACATTGATGAGAAAATAGAAGAAATTACTCATCGTTTTAAAGACAGATCTAAAAAGCTTCAAGCCTTTGGCGTTGTACTTCCATCAGAAGGAGAAAAATCAAAATCTGAACTTACCCGCAAGTTTATTCATTCGCGAAAACAGGTAACAGAGCTTATTAAAACGCAGGATTTGGAAGAGATTTGTATGAAATTTGAACATCCGTTATTTGGATATATGACTCGAAAAGAGTGGATTCATTTTAATATTGTTCATGCTGAAAGACATGCAGATCAAATAAATGAATTAAAGGAGCATCTAAATAATATGTAAATTTCCAAGTTTTTAATTTCCATATTAAGCTTTATCCTTCTCTTAAATACGTTGTAGAAATAAAAAATAACTAATGAGATTTTTCCCGGTACTTCTAGCTGTTCTTATCTTTAATCCCATTCGTTCAATTTCTCAGGATTTGTTGCGAACGAACATAACATTTGAAAGTGGGCGAAATACATTACACGGAGAGTTACTACTTCCTCAAAATACTGATAGCATTCCTATGATAATTTTTTTAGTGGGTTCAGGAGAAAATTCTTCTCACCGCACGATTTATAAAGATTTTGTAGAGCAGAATTTGGAAGCGCTTTTTATTGAAGAAGGATATGGCATCCTTTATTTCGATAAAAGAGGGGTTGGTGACTCTGAAGGCAAATGGCATAGATCTGATATTTACGATAGAGCAGACGACGCTAAAGCAGCCATTGATTATCTAAAAAGCCTGAACAGTGTTGATCCTTCTCGTATTGGTATTTTTGGGCATAGTCAAGGTGGCTGGGTAGCTCAAGTTGTAGCTTCCTTGTATAGAAATGATATAAAAGCAGTCGCTTCCATTGCGGCTCCCGTTTTTGATACTAAACTCCATCTTACAAACATCTATAACAGCGAATTTGTATGTGAAGGAGAAACCAAAGAAAAAGCATTTGAAAAAGCCTCTAAAAAAGCACAATCGGATATTAACTGGGTTTCGGTATTTCCATTAAAAAAAGCTTGGCGTCAGCTAAAAGAAATATCAGAATTCGATCCCTCAAATGAATTACGCCGAATAAATGATCCGGCTTTATTTGTATTTGCTTCCAATGATAACATGGTATATCCCGGTTGGGCGCTAACTTCTTTGAACGAAACTTTTCCCGAAGGAATACCGGATAATTTTACACTTTCTGTAATTCCGGGAGCTAATCATGATCTGAAGAATGCAGGAATGTGTTCTTCCAAAAAAGAAGCGAATGAAGCTCTTTACTCTGAATATTTCCAAAATACATTCAAATCTTGGGTGCTGAATAACTTATAAATTAAAAAATTCAAAGTGTCGCAAATTGCTGTGAATAAATCATTAAGTGTGAAAAACACTTAGTGCTGAACATCATAATTCTACTTACATTTTCATACATTCGAGAATGAGAGTTTTCACAATTTCTTTGGTTCAGGTCACTCTCGTTTTGAAATGAGGAAGAGATTTTAACAGCGGAGCTCGATATGACATTAGTTCCTAAATCTAAATTAGATTTTGACCCGGTTGGGCATTACACCATGAACGATGCTATTGAGCTGAGAAAATCCATCAAATAAAACATAACAACTAATTCTTAAATATAGACTTTACATGTCTTTAATGCTGATTGCTCCCAATAGAGATCTTAGTTCACTTTGCGAAGAACTTTTAAAACTCGATTCAAATCTTGATTTAGAAATTTGGCCAAAAGTGCAGCAAAAAGATCGCGTTACTTTCGCAGTAGCATGGAATCATCCAAAGAATGTACTTGGTAATTACCCGAATTTGAATACTGTATCCTCCTTAGGAGCCGGAATCAATCATCTTTTGAACGACGAAACAATCCCATCTAAGGTCAATCTAGCTCGACTGATAACAACTTCTTTAAAAGAAGAAATGGCCGAATATATACTCCAGGCTATTCTTTCTTATCGCCACCACACCATCAGATATACTGATCAAAAACGGGAGGCCTATTGGGGAAAACATACATTGATCTCAAAAAAAGATTCTGTGATCGGGATAATGGGTTTAGGAGAAATGGGACTTGCAACAGCCAATCTCTTATTAAAAAATGGCTATAAGGTAAATGGTTGGTCAAAATCAGAAAAAAATATTCCTGATGTTCAAACTTTTAAAGAATCAGAACTAGACGATTTTCTTGCACAAACAAATATTTTGATATGCTTATTGCCATTAACCAGCAAAACCGAAGGCATTCTTGACCTGAATCTATTTAAGAAACTTAAATCGCCATCCTACTTAGTTAATGCCGGAAGAGGTCAACATTTGGTAGAAGAAGATCTGATCTACGGAATTGATACGGGTGTTTTATCCGGAGCCTGGCTTGATGTATTTGAGGAAGAACCTTTGCCTTCAAATCACTTGTTCTGGAATCGTCCAAATATAATGATTACGCCTCATGTAGCAGCAGTAACAAATGCTTCAGAAGCGGCTGAACAGATTCTTGAAAACTATAAACGCTCTCTATCCGGTATTGAATTGGTAAATTCTGTTAGCAGAAAAAAGGGATACTAGTAAAACAATTTTACGATTGAATATCCTAACCAGACAAAAACTAAACCCAGCAGCACTTGTCCTCCGGCGTTTGCAAACCCCATCAACATTTCACCTTCTTTAAATAATAGATAAGAATCATTAGTAAATGTAGAAAAGGTTGTAAATCCTCCTAAAACCCCTGCAAAAACAAACAACCTCAACTGTTCGTCACCCCAATTCTTAACTGCAAATAAAGCAAGCAGAAACCCTATAAGGAAACATCCAACTATATTCACTACATAGGTTCCAAAAGGAAATACTGATTCTGTAAATTTAGATTGAACTACACCTGATAAAATATAGCGAGATGAAGCACCTAAAAAACCACCGGCACCCACCATGCATATTTTTAAAAAATCGAGTTGCACTTACACCTTTATTGAATGAACCCAGCCGTGTGTATCTTCGATCCTGCCATACTGTATTCCGGTAATTTCATCGTATAGTCTTTCAGCAAACTCTCCGATTTTTCCGGTTCCAATTTCAATCGTTTTCCCTTGATGATGAATTTTACCTACCGGTGATATCACCGCAGCTGTTCCTGAACCAAATACATCTTTTAAAGATCCGTTTTCAGCTGCTTCAAATACTTCATCAATGGTAATCTTTCTTTCCTCTACTTTATAGCCCCATTCTTGTGCGAGAGAAGCTACAGACCGGCGAGTTACTCCTGGTAAAATAGATCCTGTAAGCGCCGGCGTGATAAGTGTATCATCTATTAAGAAATGAATATTCATAGTGCCTACTTCTTCGATATACTTATGTTCTTTAGCATCTAACCACAAAACTTGGGTATAGCCGTTTTTTTTAGCCTCTTGCGCGGGCAAAAAACTTGCCGCATAATTACCTGCCGTTTTCACTTCTCCGGTACCTCCTACTACAGCTCTTACATAATCCTGTGTAGTTGTTAACGAAACCGGGTTAAAACCTTCCTCATAATATGCACCAACCGGAGATGTGATAATGTAGTAACTAAACTTAGAAGATGATCTGGCTGCAAGCAAATCATCTGAAGCAAAAATAAATGGTCTTATATAAAGAGATGTTTGATCTTTTTTAGGTACAAATTGATGATCTAACCTTATCAATTCTTCAAGCCCCGTTATAAACGTATCATAATCTGTTTCAGGAATACACATCCTTCTTGCTGAATTATTCAATCGTTCAAAATGAACTTCCGGCCTAAAAATATTGATGGTTTCCTCATCAACGTAAAAGGCTTTCATACCTTCAAAAACTGCCTGTCCGTAGTGTAAAGTGTTAAGTGCCGGGTTAACTACAATATTTCCATAGGGTCTAATTTGAGGTTGCCCCCAACTTCCATTTTCATACTCCATCACAAACATGTGATCGGAGAATTTTTTACCGAAAACCAGATTATCAAAATCTATTTCGTGTATCTTACTGTTTTCAGTAGGTGTAATATTTATTTTGGTGGATGTCATTAAATCATTCATAGTTCATACAAAATAATAGCTTTCGCATTAAGGTAAAGTAGAATTAGTGTAAATTTATATTTCTTTTAACCTGTACTCTGCATTGCCGAAGCGATTCCGTTTATGTTTAAGAATATCACTTCAGTTAGTTTAGATTTCTCTTCTTCTATTTCGGTTTTTTGCCATCTACTTAACAATTCTACTTCCATAAAATTAAGTGGGTAAGTAAATGGATTTCTAAACTTAATAGACTTTTGAATAACAGGATTATGATCTAAAAAGTTTTCAATTTCGACGATTTCTTTAATGCTTTCTTCAGCTTTTTTAAATTCTGAAACGATTTGATCATGAAAAAGTTTCTCTTCTTTATTGTAAATAGCAGCTGTTTCGAGGTGCGTTCTGGCAAGTTCCCTTTGACTGTTATTTAACACTGTTTTGAAAAATATCCATGAGTTAAACCATTTCTTGAAAACTTTTTCATTTTCTTCTGACTCTGAAAGTAATTCGGATAAAGCTTCACCTATTCCAAACCATCCGGGGATGTTATATCTAAGCTGTGTCCATGCAAAGCCCCAAGGTATTGCCCTTAGATTGTCAAAAGCCATTGATCCTGAAGCGCCTCTAGAAACCGGTCTTGATGCAATAGGTAGTTTCCCAATATGCTCGATAGGAGTTATTCCTGCATACCATTCCCAAAAACTTTCATCATCAATCAATGTTCGATATTTCTCCATCGATATTTTTGAAAGCTTTTCCATCAAATCTTTCTCATTGCTATCGTTTAAATAACCTTTGTCCGTTTTTTGTGCCACTGTAACCTGCACCATCGCATTTACAATTTGTTCTAAATGTCTATGAGCAATTTCCGGTAAAGAATATCTAAATGATAGCACCTCTCCTTGTTCGGTAAATCGAATTCGCCCATTATTACTTACAGCCGGCATAGCTACAATGGCTTTATTGGATTGTCCTCCTCCACGACCGATAGTGCCACCTCTACCGTGAAATAATCTGAAATCTATATTGTGTTTTCTACATACTGAGCCCAAATCAAATTGAGCTTTATCAAGTGCCCAGTTTGCCATCCAGTAACCACCATCTTTGTTACTATCAGAATAGCCAAGCATTATTTCCTGAAAATTCCCTCTTGCTTCAATTTGTTTAGAAAAGAGTTCATCCTCGAACATCTGAGCCATTAAATCGCTACTCGCTTCTAAATCTTCAATGGTTTCAAAAAGAGGAACTACATCAAGTTTTGTGTTGATGTTTCCATCCTTGTAAGACCATAACCCAATTTCTTTGGCAATAATTAACACCTCAAGCATATCGCTTACACCGTGTGTCATACTGATGATATAACTTCCAAATGAGTTTGAGTCAAGTTCAAGCATATCCTGAATTTCTTCAAAAACACCGATAACTTTTTCAGACACTTCCGATCTTTCACTGTTAAATGGACTTAAAGGTCTTGGGTTCCTTAGTTCTTTTATCAGCATCGCAATCTTTTCATCTTCTGAAAGAGACTCATAACCGTTATGCACTCCTGCTTTTTCAAATAGTTCGTGTACAGCCTGTTCATGCAATTTGCTGTGTTGCCTAACATCAAGCGCCATTAAATGAAATCCGAATGTATATGCACGATCCATCAGGTTTTGAAGATTACCATGTTCTGCCAACCCATTCAGATCAAACTTTAGAAGACTCTCCTTAATCAGGTTAAGATCATCAAGAAAGTCTTCATTCCTATAATTCTTCGCTGCCTTTAAAATTTGAGTTTTGTTGGAATCCAGAATTTCGATCTGCTTATCGATCTTCTGCATCATATGGGTAATTTTTCTTCGATATGGTTCTCTCTGATATCGTCTTTCAAAGATATCTGGCAGAGGATTTGAAACTTCTTCCGCCTTTAAAGAAGATCTGAGTTCATCAGATATATCCGTTTCTTTGTACGAAATGCTCAAATATCTACGAAGATGGTTCAGTTCCTCCATGTACTTTGTAAGTACTGTTCGTCTTTGTTCTAAAATTGTTTGCCAGGTAACTGATGAGGTTACATTTGGATTACCATCTCTGTCACTTCCAATCCACGATCGATATTTCAAAATATTTGGTAACTCAGGAATCTCTCCATAATAAGCATCCAGTGCTAAACGGATATCCTGATATATTGTTGGGATAGCTCCCCAAATTGTCGATGTAAAATAATACATCCCATTTTCCACTTCATCTTCAACCGACATTCGTTCTGCTCTAACTTCATCAGTGAGTAGTAAAAGCTTTAACTGATTCGCTATATCTTTTTTTAGCAGCTTGATCTCATCAGAGGTTAAAATATCATCCCCTAATTTATTGATCATTGCTGTAATTTGATGCTGTTTGGTGAGTACACTTCTACGCTGGGCTTCAGTAGGATGCGCTGTTATAGTGGGCTGAATATCAATTTGATTGAAAACTTGAACAGCTTCATCTAATGAATATCCTTGCTTTTTCATCGTGTAAACTGCTTCTGCTATACTCTCATTTCTGGGTTTTTCTTCAGTCTCATCAAATTCCCTTTCTCTATTGATTCTGCTTATCTCGTGCTGTTCTAACGAATTCACCAAGTGAAAAAACGTTGTATACATTCTTAGAAAATCTTTGGCTTCTTTCAATGATAAGGAAGAAACGTACTCCTCTATCTTTTTTTGAGAAGCTTTATCACCACCGTCTAATGCTGCAGATGCCAAAAGAGGCATTTCGCCTAATGTTTTAACAAAATCGATACCAAATTCTTCTACCGAAAGTTCTTCCAGGAACTCCGTTAGAATGATAATTTGATTTCCCAGATTTTGACTAATTCCGCTTTGTTGTGCTAATTTCTCTACTGTTTCTTTCCAGTGCATGAATTTTTTCTTTGTTTTTTTTGAGTGAGTTTGAGTACCCTAAGGTAACTAAATATTTCTGAACCTGACATATTCACTAAATCATCTTTTTATGGAGAATAAAGTACGTTGTGAGTGGGCAACCGATCAATTTGAAGAATACGTAAAATATCATGATAAAGAGTGGGGTGTTCCCGTTCACGATGATAAAGTGCATTTTGAGTTTTTAATTTTGGAGGGTGCACAGGCAGGCTTAAGCTGGGCGACGGTTTTGAAAAAGCGTGAAGGCTATAGAAAAAGTTTTGCCGATTTTGACCCAAAAAAAGTTTCCGAATTTGATGAAGAGAAAATTCAAGAACTACTTCAATTCGAAGGGATCATTAGAAATAAATTAAAAGTGAGAAGTGCTGTTACCAATGCTCGGAAATTTCTGGAAGTAAAGAAAGAATTTGGAAGTTTTGATAACTACATTTGGGAATTTGTAGGTGGAAAGCCCATTATCAATCACTGGAAATCATTAAGTGAAATACCTGCTACCACTAAAGAATCTGATGCATTAAGTAAAGATCTAAAAAAAAGAGGTTTTAAGTTTGTAGGAAGCACCATCATGTATGCATATATGCAAGCCTGTGGATTAGTGAATGATCACACAGTGGATTGTTTTTGCAGAAGGTAGATAATTAGGAATAAGTAAATAGGTGAATTAGGAATAGCTTGATTGTAGCATTCCTAATTGCCTAATTCTTAATTCTTAATTGATTGCTCAAGCCACGGATCAACCGCATCATTTATATACTGAACAACTAAGCCCTCTTTCTCTAACAGTGCGGAAGCAGCAGCAGCTCTGGCACCGGACTTACAATGTACTAATACCGGCTTTTCTGTTGATATTTCTTTCACTCTTTCGGCAAGCCTTGTGTGTGCAATATTCAGAGCATCAGGATGGTGACCTTCATCATATTCAGACTTTTTTCTCACATCTAAAAGCTGATATTCTCCAGATGGCATAAAAGCATCTACTTTCTCAAAATTAATCGTTTTAGTGGAAAACAAGGAACCTTCTTTGCCGAATTTATCCAGATCTTCCGGAGTGGCATAGCCTTTAATATTATCCAGCCCAATTCTGATTAGATCTAGTACGGCTTCTTCTACTTTTTCTTCCTCAATTATCAGAAAAATATCTTCTTCATCAGAAATATAAGAGCCTGTAATGGTATTGAATGACTTATTAAAAGGCGCGTAAATTGAGCCCTGAATATGACCATTCATAAATTCCATTCTGTTCATTCTGGCGTCAACTATCACTGCATTCGAAGTTCTTGTTGCACCAATCATGCTTTGAATACTTTTTCTTTCCGGGGATGGGATATCACCCAACACTTTAGGTCCTTTTTTATTATCTCTTTTCATTCTGGCGAAATATAACGGTGGCTCCGGTTGTCCATCCAGAATATAATCCACAAAATTTTGCTCAGATATTGCTGCTTTAATAGATCCGTTAAACCTTTGCTCATATCCCACGGTTGATTCCGGGACTGCGCCTAAAGCTTTTCCACATGCACTTCCCGCACCGTGACCCGGCCATAGTTGTAAATATTCAGGCATAGATTTAAATTTTTGAATCGACTTATACAAAGTTTTTGCTGACTCGTCCATTGCACCAACTTCACCGGCAGCCGTTTCTAATAAATCAGGTCTTCCTACATCACCAACAAACACAAAATCACCTGAAAGCAAGCCCATTGGTTCGTCTGTTGTGGCGCCATCTGTCACTAAAAAGCTAATATGTTCAGGAGTATGTCCGGGACTATATACAGTCTTAAATTTGATATTCCCTATATTGAATTCATCTCCATCTTTTAATAATTGATGTTCATATTTGCTATCAATTACCCACTCATATTTCCAATCTTTGTCTCCTTCATCTGACACAAAAACCTTAACTCCTTGCTCTGCCAGTTCTCTAAGCCCGGATAAATAGTCTGCATGTATATGCGTTTCTGTTGCAGCAATAATCTTTAGTTTATTTTTTGAGGCTATTCTTTCATATCGCGCAATATCCCTCATCGGATCTACTATTATTGCTTCTCCTGTTTTCTGGCAACCGATCAAATAAGCATATTGAGCCAGTTTTTCTTCAAATATTTGTTGGAAGAACATGATTAATTCTTAGTGATTAAATTTTCAGTAAAGTAATAAGATTATCAGAACTAAGAGAGATTAAATTTCAATGCTTTAAGAGTATAATTACTTTGATTTTGTTTGAAATCCCCTCATATTGTAGTTACTAATTTTTACAACCTAAATATTTATTAAATCTATTGTAATGCGAGTTTATAAATCATTTCGAGTACTTCTTTGTTCAGTATTCCTACTAGGAATCTTTGGGTATCAAGCAAGTGCACAAAATCTTGAAGAGTTCGAGAAAAAAGTAACGGAGTTTACTCTCGACAACGGACTTCACTTTATCATCATTGAGCGCCATGAAGCACCTGTAGCAAGTTTCTATACTCATGTAAATGTAGGTGGAGCTGACGAGCCTGTGGGGAATACAGGAATTGCTCATATTTTTGAGCATATGGCTTTTAAAGGAACAAAATATATTGGCACAACCGATTGGGATGCTGAAAAAAAAGTAATCAACGAGATGGATGAAACATACCAAGCATGGTTACAAGAAAAATTCAGTTCTAATCCCGATGAAACTGTACTAGCCGAGAAATGGTCGAAATTCGAAGAACTACAAGAAAAAGCTAAAACTTTTGTTGTAAACAATGAATTTTCTGAGATCATACAAAATAATGGCGGAACAGGATTAAACGCCTCTACAGGAGCTGATCTTACCAATTATTATTATAGCTTACCATCCAACAAAGCTGAACTTTGGTTCAACCTGGAAGCTGATCGTTTCAAAAACCCTACTTATCGTGAGTTTTATGTAGAGAAAGAAGTTGTTCGTGAAGAACGTAGAATGAGAACTGAATCAAATCCCATTGGTCGTTTAATCGAAGAGTTTGTTGCTGTAGCTTATACTGCTCACCCGTATGGAAGACCAGTTGTAGGATGGAATTCTGACATCACAGCTACAACCATTGCAGACGCTCGTGATTTTTATGACAAATATTACGTTCCAAGCAACATTACTATTGCCATTGCAGGTGACGTTGATCCAAAGAGAATGAAGAAACTTGCTGAAGAATATTTTAGTGATTTTGGGGATAAAAATGCTGTTGCCCCGCCTGTTACTACTGTGGAACCAACGCAACGTGGTGAACGGCGTTTTACCATTGAAGGAAATTCTCAACCGATTATGATTATTGGATATCATGGCGTTTCCGATTCGCATGAGGATTTTGAAGCTCTAAGTTTGTTGGGGAATATTATTTCTAATGGAAGAACTTCTGTATTGTATAAAAAACTGGTAGAAGAAGAAAAGTTAGCGCTTCAGGTTGCTGCTTTTAACGGATTTCCGGGAACCCGATTTGGATCATTATTCTTAACTCTAGCCATTCCTAACCAAGGTGTTGAATTAGATACATTAGAGCAAAGTATATATGATGAAATTGAAATTGTGAAAGACGGTTCTATCACTCAAGATGAGCTTGACAGAGCCAGAACCAATATTCGTGCGGGAATAATTCGTGGATTGGCGAATAATACCGGTTTAGCATTGAATTTTGCATCAACACATATGACCAAAGGTGATTGGAGAGATGTTTTCCTTCAATTAGAAAGATACAATTCCGTTACTCTTGATGACCTTCAGCGTGTTGCAAACAAATATCTAATCAAGCAAACAAGAACTGTTGGTGCTACTGTAAAAACAGGATCGTAAACACAACAAAGATTTTAATACAATAATGAATACAATTATGAAACGTACACTATTATTTTCGCTGCTGATGCTGTTTGCTGTTACTGCTGCTGCCCAAAAGCGATACGACGAAATTAAGTATCCTAAACTGAATGAATTCCAAAAAGCTAACGTGGAAGAGTTTAAACTTGATAATGGAATTACTTTTTATCTTGTGGAAGATAAAGAGTTACCACTTATAAGAGTAAGCGCTACCGTTAGAACCGGGAGCCTCCAAGATCCGGATGGTAAAGAAGGATTAGCCAGTATGACGGGTGAATTGATTCGAGAAGGTGGCTCAACAAATTATCCTGCGGATAAACTAAACATCTTGTTGGAAGATAATGCCGCATTTATGAGCACATTTATTGGGCAAGGATCAGGAAGTGCGTCTATGAACATTCTGAAAGAAGATTTCGATGAACTACTACCTGTATTTGTAGATTTGGTAAGTAATCCCCTCTTTCCTGAAGACAAAATTGAGCTTTCTAAAACACAACGCAAAAGTGGCATTTCTCGTCGTAATGATGACCAGGCTGCGATCGCTAATCGCGAATACAGTAAGTTAATTTATGGAGAAGACTCTCCGCTTACACGTCAAGTTGAATATGCTTCCCTTGATGCTATCACTAGAGACGACATTGTAGCATTCCATAAAGAAGCTTTTGTAGGCAATAACATGACACTTGGCGTAATCGGTGATTTCGATACCAAAGAAATGAAGAAAAAACTGGAAGATGCCTTCGGAAGTTTACCTGCCGGAAAAGAAAATAATCTTATCTATCCTGAGATAAATTATAGCTATCCGTCAACTGTAAATTTTGTACATAAACCGGATGTGAATCAAAGCTACGTGTTAGTTGGGCATATTGGTGGATTGAGAGAAAATCCTGACTATGCAAAGCTTCAAATGATGAACCAGATTCTTGGTGGCGGTTTTGCCGGACGTTTATTTCAAACGGTAAGAACTGATCTTGGCTTAGCATATGCAGTTGGTGGTGGATATGGAAGCAACATTAATTACCCCGGAACTTTTTCTTTATTTGTTATGACGAAAAGTTCTACAACTGCTGAAGCCATTGATGCTTTAATTGCGGAAGTTGAGAAAATGCAAGCCAATCCGGTATCTAAAAAAGAGTTAGAAGACGCGCGTGATCGCTTCCTTAATTCTTTGGTATTCAGATATGACAGCAAGCAAAAAATTCTGAATGAAAGAATCAGCAATCAATACAATGGCCTATCACAGGATGCCTTCGATAAATATGTAGAAGAGCTAAAAAAAGTTACAGTTTCTGACATCCAGAAAGTTGCTAAAGAATACCTGAATCCGGATAAAGTTCAGATTCTTGTTGTTGGTAATGCTGATGAGGTTGGCGATCAATTGCAAAAATATGGAAGTGTTAACCAGATCGACATTACCATTCCAACTCCTAAATCAGATAAAAAAGAAGTATCGGGTGATGCCACAAAAGGTGCTGAATGGCTTGGTAAAATGGCAGATGCTGTTATTGCCCCTGGAACTGAATTTGAATCTCTTACTACTGTTGGCACTACAATTCAAGGTGGCGTAACTATTAAAAATACTTCTACTACCTCATATAAAAATTATTCCATAGATGCTTCACTAGAATTACCACAAGGTAGCATGAATATGAGTATAGCTAATGGCTCTGGTAAAATGATGATGGGTGGACAAGAACAAGCTCTACCTCCACAAATGGTTCAGCCAATGCTTAATGAGATAAAGAATAGTTACATAAATGTGGCTCTAAAAGCAGACGAACTTTCAGCCGAGTATTTAGGGATGGAAGAAATGGAAGGCAACGAATATGTAGCCCTCAAAGTAGAATCTGCTTCAATGATTACTTTTTATTTGGATACAGAGACATCGCTCCCTGCTTTTATGAAAACTACTGAGTTTAATCCTCAAATGGGCAAGGAAGTAACTTCTATTGCTTCCTATTCCGATTGGAAAGTAAAAGACGGATTAGCCTTTTCCTATGCTCGTGAAATCAAAGTAGATGGAAACGTAGCTTCAAGTACTACATTTGAATCCGTTGAAATGAACTAAACTTGTAGACCTTAATTTTCTTTTAGCCCGATGTATTAAAAATACATCGGGTTTTTTTGTGCTTTTCATTTCAAACTACTATTGTATGTGAAATAAATATTTATCTATGAAAAACTGGGATAACGAATACCCGAAATCATCCGAATACGCTCATTTTTATTCATCATATGTAGATAATGTACCGAAAGAGAATGTGGTTAGTTTACTAAATTCTCAAATGCATGAGTTCTATACGTTGGCAAATGCCATTCGGGGAGATAAGGCATTAATCCCTTATGAGGAAGGGAAATGGACTTTAAAACAAATGATCGGACATATGATAGAAACCGAGAGAGTTTTTGCATATCGGGCTCTTTCAATTAGCCGAGGTGATAGAACAGAGCTTCCCGGAATGGATCAGGATGAATGGATGAAGGATTCTAATTATAATTCCAGATCAATAGCAAATCTTTGTAACGAATATCTATCAGTAAGAACTTCAACTATACACCTTTTCCAAAATATGAATAAGGAAATGATAGAACGAGTAGGAATTGCGAGTGGGGTCGAATTTTCGGTTCGGGCTTTGGCTTTTATTATTGCCGGACATGAAATTCATCACCTAGAAATTATCCGTGAAAATTATCTGAAAGAGAAATAGCTTGTGTCTCACTCATTCCCATTTTTAAGATTTTTGAGATCAAAAGTTCTTCATCACACACTTCATCTAAATGAATGATATTCCCTTTATCAATCCATGATCTTATTTTTGATACAAAATCAGGCTTAATATCAAAAATTGCTTTAGCTCCCAGCTTTTCTAATGCCACAGCATTACAAATCTGTTCATATTGATTTTTGATAGGTATTACTAATAACTTTTTTCCTAAATACATAGCTTCTGAAGGAGCCTCAAACCCTGCAGAACAGACTAAACCTATCGAATGTTCAAAACTTTTAAGGAATGGGTCATTTCCTACCGGATTCACCGTAACGTTAAATCTTACATATCTTGATTGACAAGTCGGAGAAAAGATTTCCCACTTAACGTCCGGAATTTTATTAAACAAAGTGACGAGTGTTTCATGATCGAAAGCAGGAAGATATATCGTGACATGTTCACCGGTTCTGGGATGTAGCTGCTTTATGCTTTTTCGCAATATCGGAGGCTCAATGAAATGATCATATCTTTTATAATGAGTACCTATAGCTAAATCACATGGCGCAAAATGCTTTAGAACTCCCTCAGCCATTAAAGATTTTTTTGGGGGTCTCGGAACCTGGTTTGAAAGAAATGCAGCCTGATGACTCAAACCGACGCAAGGCACACCTGCCCATTGGGCTGCCCAAGCGGAAACCGGTTCAAAATCTGAAATTACAAAATCGTATTCCTTAGTGGGAATTCCCTGAACATCTTGAATAAACTTAACCGGCTTTAATGCTAATGCTGTTTCCAAAATATCAATAGCCCCTTTATTATCGTAAGAAAGACTAATTCCTCTACTTTTGTATGCAATAGCACCATCCAGTTCCAGATTAAAATTATATCCACTAATCAGTACATCTACATCTGCGACTTCCCTTAGCAATGGAAGAATCACCTTTGCTCTACTTATATGTCCATGCCCAGTTCCTTGAACTCCGTATAAAATTCTCATCCCAACATCATCCTATTCTCTTTTATGTTGTTACTAAACATTCGGTTAATTCTCGGAGGGTCTTTCATCAAAACATCTTCTTCGTATCTGTACAAACTCCATTCTTGTCCATCATATTCTAAAGCAGTAAGGTTCTCTATCCAATCACCTGAATTAAGATAAATAACAGATCCTTTCTCATTTTCATAGCCTCGAATTTTTGGCTGATGGATATGCCCACAAACCACATAGTCGTAGCCTTCTTCAATGGCGAGCTCCATTGCAGTAACTTCGAAATCATCAATAAAGCTTACTGCTGTTTTAACGCTGTCTTTAATTTTTTTGGAAAGAGATAGCTTTCCGTGCCCTAGCTTAATAGAGATATTATTAATCCAGCGATTTAATAATATCAGCAATTCATATCCGTGACCTCCAAGCTTCGCAATCCATTTTGAGTACTTCATAGTAACATCAAAAATATCACCATGGAAAAACCATACTTTCTCGCCATTTAATTCTAAAACTAACTTATCTCTTATAAAAAGAGGCCCGAGTTGTAAGCTTGAGACTTTCCGCAAAGTTTCGTCATGATTTCCGGTTAAATAATAGATGTCTACTCCGTTTGTCATCATAGTGATTAGCGTTCTTATCACATGCATATGTGCATCCGGCCAATAATACTTTCGGAAATTCCACATATCTACAAAATCGCCGTTCAAAATTACTTTCTTCGGATCGATTGAGTTAAGGTACTGTGTAAGTTCAACAGCATGGCAACCAACCGTACCTAAGTGCACATCTGAAATGACAACCGTGTCTATCTTTCTTTTCATAAATGTAGATGAGTTTTCAATTAAGAAACGAAGCTGATGTTATCTCTTTATTGATTGCCTGTAATCTTTTGGTAATGTGGTTGTTATGAAATGGTAAACTATTGAATGCTCGGTAGTTGATTTTTATCTCGTAGCGAATGCCCGAGATTTGGATTCCGGCATTCGCCGTGGAATGACTTTATTTATGATTTCAGGCGTGTCTAAGAAACTTCAAAATGAATCATCTAACAGAAAAAAGCCCCGTACTTTTTTTGAATATTGAAGCTTTATTCGCTTATTGATGCTCAACCCCAAATCTCATTTAATGCTATGTCAGAATCAGAAGAAAAGAAAATCGTTCACATCCATTTACCTGCAAACGAACCTTTTAAAACTACATTGACGGCAGGAAAACATGAACTTATTGCTGATGAACCAACAAGCGTAGAAGGTGGCAAAGATCAAGGTCCTGATCCTTATGATTTACTTTTGATGAGTTTAGGCACTTGTACCGCAATGACCATGAAAATGTATGCTCGCAAAAAGAAATGGCCAATAGAAGATATTTATATTGAAATGAGACACAACAAGCGCCATGCTGATGATTGTGCCGACTGCGAAGATCCTTCTTCAAAAATTGATACTATTGAAAAAGAATTGATTATTAAAGGAGATTTGGATCAAGAACAACTAGATAAGTTGATGGATATTTCTAAGAAATGTCCTGTTCATAGAACGCTACTCGGTGACATGAGTATTAATACTTCATTGGCAGAATAAAAGCTTTTATTCATCACCAAGGAGCAGGAGGCGTTTCGATTTCTTTACTAAGATCAAATTGAATACTAAAATAACGATTTGTACCAATTCGGCGGAGATTGTATGTAAAAGATTTTCCTTCTTCAATTTCAATCCACCAAACATTACTTGCGGCAGCGGGAATCAAGTCAGCAGTGTAATCATCCGCCGGAAGTGTTTGCAGATTTGATAATCCATGATTGGATGCCTCTCCTCCGTATTGAGTGATCTCATCTTCACTCCCATCTTCGTGTCGATGGTCGTGTTTCAACATAATCTTATCATTTTTGATGGTTAGCACCCATGTTCTGGAGCGATCTTCACCTGCAAAAAACGGGATTCTGAGTTCGTTTTCTTTACAAGAACGAACATGCATAATCAATTCAACCTCTCTAAACGAATCATCTTCTGGAGCTTCAAGAACTTCTCCTTTAAATGCTTTACCACATAATTCTTCTAATGAATTCCAAAATTCTTGAGAAGGTTGCGCCGTTAACGAAGCCGAAAAAATAGATACAAAAAGAAGGAATGCGTATCTCATAATTTTGTTTAGTTAGTAATTGAGATTGATTGAAATTTCAGTGATAATATAGCAACAAAAAACTAACCGGAGACAGTAATGTCAGAGCTTATAAAACTTTACGAAGACCATGTCGATCATAAAAAATTAAAGCATATTGTTGATATTCTTAGGAACGGAGGATTGATAATATACCCTACAGATACAGTTTATGGCTTAGGATGTGACATAACTAACAAATCCGCTTTAGAAAAATTAGCTCGTATTAAAGGGGTTCGGTTGGATAAAGCTAATTTCTCTTTTATCTGTGAAGACCTGAGTAATCTTTCCGATCACGTTGCCCAAATTGAGACGCAAACTTTTAAGATTTTGAAGCGAAATCTTCCGGGACCTTATACTTTTATACTTCCCGGAAGTAATTCTTTACCCTCTGTATTCCGCAAGAAGAAAACGGTGGGAATTAGAGTTCCTAATAACCAAATTGCTTTAGCTCTTGTAAAGAAGTTAGGAAACCCGATTGTTTCTACCTCCATTAAAGATGACGATGAGATCTTAGAATACACAACTGATCCGAGCCTGATCTTTGATGAATGGAAGCATCAAGTTGATGTTGTAATTGATGGTGGATTTGGAGGAAATGAAGCTTCTACCATTATAGATTTAACAAGCGGCGAACCTGTTCTTATTCGTGAAGGAAAAGGAGATGTAGTGGTTTAGGTTTGTTTAACCACAAATAGTACGAAGCCTTGAACAGATGAATTTTTAAAAAACTAACTAGATATCAAATTAAGTTTCTGTTCTTAGCTTGAGTTGGATGTTCTAATAGTTCAATTCCCCAAATCCTGCAATCTATACAGCAAAATAGCTGCTCTTTGGGTTTGGGAAAGCAATGCAGGAATATGTCCGGTTTCGTTTACGGTGTGATCGTCTGCTCCGCTCATCCCTACTGCATCAATTGCCATTTCAACATAATCAGCGGTAAAAGAAACATCAGCCGCACCTGCTTTAAGTGGATTTACTGCGACTACTTTTCCTTGACCAAGATCTTCACTTACTTTAGAGTACCAAGCAAGCAGTTCTCTGTTTCCATCGGTTGGTGCCATAGGTGGATAACCGGGATAGAAAGTTAGTACAGCTTTAGTTCGGGGTCGATTCTCAGCAACAATTTTCTGCATTTTTGCTTTAACTCTTTCCACTTGCTCTGGTGAAAGTCCACGAAGATCACCTGAAACAATTACTTCCTTAGAAACCACATTATCTTTCCCAAAAGCAGAACCGGATTTATTGACCGCGTCATGTTCAAGTGTTGTCCCGCCAATAATCATTCCCGGATTGAATGTCAGAAATTCTTCGGATCTGAGTTCTTCATAAAAAGCATTCAGTATTCGGGAAGCTTCAAAAATTGCTCCTGCTCCAACATCTTCACGAAATATTTGTGAAGAATGCGCCGGATTTCCTTCGGTCCTTAATTCCCATTTTATCGATCCTCTTCGTGAGATATTTGCGGTTCCGGGATTTCCATCTCCATTTTCAAATCCAATGGCAATATCCGCCCATTTTGCAGCATCGATCAGTGCTTTTTTAGAAAGCGTTAATGGTGAGCCACTGTATTCTTCATCTCCGGTAAATACCACCCAAATATTCATATCATTCAAGTGATTATTTTCTTTCAATGCTCGTAATGCCTGAAGCATAATTACATTTCCGCCTTTCATGTCGGCAATGCCCGGAGCTTTCATGGTATTTTCATCAACCATTGTCATTTCTTGAAACGGAGAATCTTTTTCAAATACCGTATCTAAATGTCCTATTAGCAGAACCTTTGGAGCTTTCTCACTTCCGAAATGTTTAGCCACTAAATGTCCCGCACGGTTGAATTCCTTTCCATCTATCCAACTTGTTTCAAATCCTATATCATCGAATTCTTTTCTGAGAACATCTCCAACTTTACGAACTCCGTCAAAGTTCATCGTCCCACTGTTAATGGCGATGGTTTCTTTAAGAAGCTCAAGCCCTTCCTCGTTATTGTAAGCCACTCGGTCAACAATTTTGCTTTCAACGGCTGAAAGTTGAGCGAAGACATTAGTTTGTATTAGAAAAAAACTGATTATAAAAGTTAGTAGTCTCATAAAGTCTGGTATCGAAATTCAGAATTGGATATTCAACATTCGTTATTTGATATTCTTTTACCCTTCCACTTCCTCAATTACATACGCATCAATTGGAATACAAGAACACATTAGGTTTCTATCACCGTATGCATCATCCACTCTGGAAACACTTGGCCAAAATTTGTTTTCACGAAGATGCTCTAAAGGAAATACTCCTTTTTCACGATCATAATCACGATCCCAATTTGAGTCCATAACTACTCTCATAGTATGAGGAGCATGCTTTAGCACATTACTTTCTTTGCTAGCTTTGCCTTCTTCAATTTCTCGAATTTCATTTCTGATCTCAATCATGGCATCACAAAAACGATCCAGCTCTTCTTTGCTTTCACTTTCTGTTGGCTCAATCATTAATGTTCCTGCAACCGGGAAACTCATGGTCGGTGCATGAAATCCATAATCCATCAATCTTTTTGCAAGATCTACGGCTTCGATTCCTGCGCTTTGCTTAAACGGACGAAGATCAATAATAAACTCATGTGCAGATCTCCCCGTTTTCCCTGTATAAAGAATGGGATAATGATCATCCAATCTGTCTTTGATATAGTTAGCATTTAAGATGGCCATTTTAGTAGCTTCTGTTAATCCGGACTCTCCCATCATTGCGATATATGCATATGAAATAGTCAGAATACTTGCACTGCCATAAGGCGCTGCTGAAACTGCTGAAATTCCATTTTCTCCGCCTGTTTTGATCACAGTATGACTTGATAAAAACGGTGCTAAATGTTCTGCAACTCCGATTGGTCCCATTCCAGGGCCGCCCCCACCATGAGGAATACAAAAAGTCTTATGAAGATTTAAGTGACAAACATCTGCTCCAATAAAACCAGGACTTGTTAAGCCAACTTGTGCATTCATGTTTGCTCCGTCCATGTAAACCTGTCCACCATGTTCATGAATTAAATCACAAATATCCTTAATCCTGTGTTCGAATACACCATGTGTAGATGGATAAGTTACCATTAATGCGGATAGTCGATCACTGTACTTGATCGCTTTTTCTTCCAAATCTTCCATAGAAATATTTCCATGCTTGTCGGTATCCACTACAACAACATCCATTCCCGCCATTACAGCACTTGCAGGATTAGTGCCATGTGCAGAATTAGGAATCAAAGCTACGTTTCTGTGATCATTCCCTCTGCTTTGGTGATAAGCTCTAATGGTCATCAACCCTGCGTATTCTCCTTGTGCGCCTGAATTTGGTTGCATTGAAACTTTGTGAAACCCTGTGATTTCGCTTAACCATTCATCCAACTCATTAAATAATCTGGTATATCCTTTTGCTTGCTCAGCAGGTACAAACGGATGCATTTGTCCGAATTCAGGCCATGTTAAAGGAATCATTTCAGCCGTTGCATTCAATTTCATCGTACAAGAACCCAATGAGATCATGGAATGCACCAAAGAGAGATCTTTGTTTTCCAATCGCTTCATATAACGAAGCATTTCATGCTCAGTATGATAAAGGTTGAATACCGGATGATCTAAATATTTAGAAGTTCTACCTAACTCTTCTGGAAGTTTAACTTCTGTTTTTTCGGCATGGGCTTTTACGTCGAAATTAGATGTACGCCCTTCCGCTTTTGCAAAAATGGAAAGTACTTCTTGTACATCTTCTAATTCTTTGGCTTCATCAAAAGAAATTCCAATTTTACCATCGCCGAAGTATCTGAAATTGATTCCGTGCTCTTCAGCAATCTTTCTAACTTTTTTCTCTGATGCTTTAACTGTGATCGTATCAAAGAAAACATCTGTTTCCACATACACGCCCATTGCTTCTAAGCCTGTTTTTACCAGCTTAGTTAATCCATGAATTTTGGAAGCAATTTTTCTTAAGCCCATTGGTCCGTGATATACACCGTACATTCCAGCCATAACAGCTAATAAAACTTGAGCAGTACAAATATTTGAAGTTGCTTTTTCTCTACGGATATGCTGTTCACGTGTTTGCAAGGCCATTCTGTATGCCGGTTTACCTTCCGCATCTTGAGTTACTCCAATTATTCTCCCCGGTATCTGTCGTTTAAAATCTTCTTTTGTAGCAAAATAAGCTGCATGCGGTCCACCATATCCCATAGGAACTCCGAAACGTTGCGTAGTTCCTACCACTACATCTGCTCCCATTTCACCTGGAGGAGTTAAAAGTGTCAAGCTCATTAAATCTGCGGCAACAACTGTATGCACACTATTCTCGTGAGCTGCGGCGATTAAACTCGTGTAATCAATTACTGCTCCGTCAGTTGCAGGATATTGAAGTAAAACAGCAAAAAGTTTTGAATCCGTAACATCTATTTCTTCATGATTGCCGACTACCACATCTACACCGATTGGCTCGGCTCTGGTTTGTAAAACTTCAATTGTTTGAGGGTGACATCTATTACTTACAAAAATACGATTCGCCTCTTTTCGTTTCGCCCCTTTACGTTGCCCGAGCAACATACTCATTGCTTCAGCAGCCGCAGTTCCTTCATCTAAAAGTGAAGCATTAGCAAGTTCCATTCCTGTTAAATCACTCACTAGAGTTTGAAAATTAATCAATGCTTCCAATCTACCTTGCGCTATTTCTGCTTGATATGGAGTGTAAGCAGTGTACCAAGCAGGATTTTCTAAAATATTCCGCTTAATCACATTTGGCACATGAGTATCATAGTAACCCATCCCGATAAATGTCTTAAAAATTTTATTCTCGGAGGCTAACTTTTTAAAACCTGAAATAAAATCAAACTCACTTAATGCTTTGGGCAAGTTCAACTTTTCCTGAAGTCTGATATACTCAGGAATTGTCTCATCCATTAGCTGATCTACTGAATCAGCTTTAATAGTTTCCAACATTTCTTTAATTGCTTCGGGATTATTCCCGCTGTGGCGATGAGCAAATGTTTCTTTTTCAAAGTTGATATTCATCAAACTTAAGTCCTGATCTGATTTTAATTTAAGTTATGTGAAGCGATAAAAAACGCTATATAATTGTGGTAACAATAAGAAGCATAAAATAGCTCCGGAAATTACAAAAAATAGAATATAAATTGGCGTAAAAAGCTGTTGCGGCAATACTATTTCTCCTTTTTTTTTGATTTATTGTAGCACTGTGTTTAAATCATCATAAACGAAATTTATTATCATGAGAAATTCGCGTTTAACAACTGTTTTTGTGCTGCTATTGGTTACGATTCTTGCACGTCCTGTTACGGCTCAAGACTCGGAAAATGGCCTAAGAATTGTTACTGAACCGGGAAAAATTATACTTGATGTAGGGCAAGAATTGCAACTGAATGCCAAGCTTGTTAATGCTGAGGGAAAAGTTCAACCCGATACCATGCTCTATTTCTCAAGAGCAAGCCGCTCGCTTTCTGTAACTCGTAGCGGATTAATGAAAGCTTTGCAACCTGGGTCTTTTTCTGTTATAGTTTATAAAACAGCTCAGGGTGATCACCCTATAATGAGGAAAACAGTAAATGTGGACATCAACTTTCCTGAACTTGACAGAATTGTTTTCAATAATATCCCCCAGAAAATGTATAAAGGAACATCCTTTCAGATTGAAAGTCGGGTTTATGACGTACTAGATTTCAAGCGTGAAGATCTGGAAGTATCAGACTATTCATCTTCAAATAATAAAGTAGCAACCGTTGATCGCTTTGGACGGCTACAAGCTAAGTCTACAGGCAAAACAAAAGTTACTGCAAAAATTAAGGGCATTGCAAAAACCCAAGAAATTGAAGTGGTCGAAAATCCGGTTACATCTATAGAAATTTCTTTAGATAAAGATATTGCCAGAACAGGAGATGTATTAAACATTAAAGCCCTTGCAAAAGATAAAAAAGGGAATACTATTTCGGACGCTCCTATTATTTATTCATTTACTGCACGACCTGATGACGCACGAGGCGAAGCTGCTCCGGCTCAAATTGAACAAAACGGAAAATTCGTTGCTAACAAATCTGGTTTGTATACAATTATGGCCCGTAATTCAGGTTCTATCGCTGAAATTACAGTTAAGATAAATCCAAGAAATGTTAACCAGGAAGTGGTTGTACTTGGTAATGCTAAAGTGACTGATGTTCCAACTTCTGATTTATGGGTTTGGGAAGGTGTTGACGGCAGAGATTATGCGGCGACAGGAACTCATGTTGGACGAGGGGAAGCTTTTTTCTGGGATGTAACCGATCCTGAAAATATGGTAGCCATAGACACCATTACGGTTGATGCTCGGGTAGTGAACGACGTAAAAGTTTCAGCTGACGGGAAAATTGCTGTTATCTCCAGAGAAGGAGCCTCGGACAGAAAAAATGGTCTAGTAATTTTAGATGTAACTGATCCCGGCAATGTTGAAATCCTCTCTCGTTTTGATGATGGTTTAACTGGAGGCGTTCACAATGTCTTTATTTACGAAGATCACATTTACGCAATTAATAATGGTCGTCGCTATGATATCATCAATATCGAAGATCCAAAAAACCCGTATAGAGTTAGTCAGTTTGAATTAGACACTCCGGGACACGCTGTTCACGATGTTTGGATTGAAGATGGTATTGCTTATTCCTCTAACTGGACTGACGGCGTTGTTGCCGTTGACGTAGGAAGCAAGCTAGGTGGTGACATGGAAAGTATTGGCGGGTCACCTGAAAATCCTAAAATGCTTGGTAGTTTTACCTATCCAAGTGGCTGGAACCATGCTGCTTTTCCATTCAAAAGTAAATCCTCCGATAATTTTTATATCGCTGCCGGAGATGAAGCCTTTCCGGGTGGTGTTCCTGCCGGATGGATTCATTTTTTCAAACTTAATAATTGGGAAGAAGCTGAAGAAGTAGCCCGATATGAAGTACCCGAAGCAGGCACACACAATATTTGGGTTAAAGATGACATTATGTACGTTGCTTACTATCAAGGCGGATTAAGAATTGTTGATGTTTCCGGTGAGTTGATGGGCAACCTTTATGATCAAGGTCGCGAGATCGCAAAATTTCAACCTCGAGTTACCGAAGGTATTGGTCCTAATCAGCCAATGTCTTGGGGACCTCAACCCTACAAAGATATGATCTTTGTTTCGGATATGAATTCCGGACTTTGGGCAATAAAACTAAAACCTGTTCAAGGAACAGCCAGTAACTAATTACAAAAAACAACTATGAAAAATCTAAAAAAAATATCCTCACTATTTGGGGTCGCAGCTCTTGCAGTGTTACTATTTACTGCAGGATCAAAGGCTCAAGATAAAAAGATCGTTTTTGAAAACGATCTGCTATCACTAAAATTAAATGAAGAAGCCAAAATTACTGCCAAGGTCGTTGATGCCAATGGTAAAACTACTTCAGATACTTTAGTTTTTTTTACAAGAAATAGACGTTCATTAATCGTAACACCTGATGGTAATGTTAAAGCGGTTAAAGCCGGCGATTTCTCAATTTTTGCCAGAACAATTACCGCCGATAGAGCAAATAGAATTAGTGCAACTTTACCGGTTAAAGTGGCTTTTCCTCCTGTGCAATCCGTTGCATTCACAAATCCTCCAAAGAATTTCTATAATACAACAACTATTGCCTTAGAAACAAAGGTATTGGATGAATCTGGAGCAACAAGAAACAATGTTGATGTAAAACTAAGTAGCTCAAACCCGGATGTTGCAAGCATCGACGCATTTGGAAATCTAAAAGCTCACAAAAAAGGTAACTTCACCATTACGGCAAAAGCTGAAAACAAAACAGCTACATGGAAATTCAAAGTTTCAGACAATCCAATTGCTTCTATGGATATTTCCCATAACTATGATGGTAAAACTGTTCGTACGGGTGATGTTGTTACTTTTGAAGCTTTAGCAAAGAATAGCAAAGGCGAATCTATTTCTGATGCTCCAATTAAATATACTTACATCGCAGAACCGGATGATAACTTAGGACAAGGTGCTTCAGCTCAAATCGCACAAAGCGGAAAATTTGTTGCTAGTGATCCGGGCTTATTCACTATCATTGCAACTTCAGGTGACAGATCAGTAAGTACCACTATTAAGTCTATTCCAAGAAATGTACAACGCCCACTTAATTTAGTTGGAAAGGGAATCGTAACGCATACAAGAACCTCTGACCTTTGGGTTTGGGAAGGTGTTGATGGTAGAGATTACGCTGTTACCGGAACTTGGGGTGGAAATGGAGAAGCTATTTTTTGGGACGTTACAGACCCGAGCAAAATTATTCCGATTGATACTGTAGTTGTAGATGCTCGTACTGTGAATGATGTTAAAGTTTCTGAAGATGGAAAAGTAGCTGTTATAACACGTGAAGGCGCATCGAATCGTAAAAATGGAATTATAATTCTGGATGTTACTAATCCACGAGATGTTAAAATCCATTCTGAATATACTCAGGATTTAACTGGTGGAGTTCATAATACTTTTATTTACGATAACCACGTATATGCAGTTAATAATGGCCGTAAGTATGATATCATTAACATTGAAGACCCAACAAAACCAAGAACTGTTGGTGTTTTTGAACTAGACACGCCAAGCCACTCTATTCATGATGTTTGGATACAAGATGGAATTGCTTATTCCTCAAACTGGAGTGATGGTATAGTGGCTGTTGATATTGGAAGTAATGCAAGTGCAGATTTACCGGGTGCAGGTGGATCACCGGAAAACCCAGTTCAATTAGGAAGCTATTCATACCCAAGCGGCTGGAACCACGCAGCATTTCCATTCAAGAGTGAGTCAACAGGCGATTTCTATGTACTAGGTGGAGATGAAGCTTTTCCTTACGGACTAAATGTAAACGGTGCAAACAGAGCTGCCGGGTGGATACACTTTGTAAAATTTGATGATTGGGATTCTCCGGCAGAAGTTGCCAGATATCAAGTTCCTGAAGCAGGAACACATAATTACTGGGTTGAAGGTGATATCTTGTACGTAGCCATGTATAACGGTGGTTTACGAGTAGTAGATATTTCCGGAGAGTTAATGGGAGATCTTTACGATCAAGGTCGCGAAATTGCATCTTTCTATCCATCAGATAGTGAAGCATTTATTCCTAATGCTACTTTTACTTGGGGGCCTCAGCCGTATAAAGGTCATATCTTTCTATCAGATTGGAACTCAGGTATTTGGGCATTGAAACTTGGAGAAAGTACTTCTCAAGGAACTAACTAAGCTTATAATTTTTGCGAAATTAGCGAAGCAATCTCTCTTTTATTAATAGAGACTGCTTCGCAACTTCGTAAATAATTCTGTTTCAGAGTAAAAGCAGAATTAAAAAAATCAAAGTTCATTCTAACTATTTTATCATGAGTGTTATCAATTTTTTCAAAAAGCGAGCTTTCCCTTTTGCATCATTTATTGCTTTAGCAGTCACTCTCTTTATTTCTGAACAAAGCATTGCTCAAGAATACTATATATATGTAGCTGCAGAATCAGAAGACGAAGTTCATCTTATTAAATTTGATGGAAAAACTAACAAAGCTGAGATTTCTAAAACTATCGAAGTTGGGCGTTTTCCTACTGAGACTGATGGCCCGCATGGAATTAATATTTCCTTGGATGGCGAATATTGGTTTTTATCCATTGCACACGGTAATCCTTACGGAATGCTTGCAAAGTATAAAACCGGAACTGATGAATTAGTTGCGACCACTGATCTGGGGATGTTCCCTGCCAGTATGGAAATATCTAAATCGACAGGTTTACTTTATGTAGTGAACTTTAATCTTCATGGGGAAATGGTACCAAGCACTGTTTCAGTTGTAGACCCTGATTTTATGGAAGTTATTACAAATATTGAAACTGGAATTATGCCACATGGTTCAAGAATTTCTGACGATGGCACCAAGCAATATCATGTTTCAATGATGACTGATGAACTCTATGAAATTAGTACCGCAGGTTTAGAGGTAAATCGCACTCTGAATCTAAAAAAGAATGCTATGAAAATGAACGAGCATTCTGATAATTCAAAAGAGCACAAAGAAAATCATGAGCAACATATGAAAGATGGAACTCATGAAAAACATATGAAAGAAAAAGAAAAAAGCGATGAACATTCCGGTCATGATATGGGTGGAATGAAAAATGAGAAAGGCATGAAGATGATGCATCAAAAACCCGAGGTAAAACCAACCTGGGCAGATCCTCATCCCACAAAGCCATTTGTTTATGTAGCCGGAAATGGCTCCGATGAAATTATCGAAGTAAATACGGAGAAATGGGAAATCACTCGTCGCTTTAAAGCGGGGAAAGCTCCCTACAACCTAGAAGTTACAAATGATGGAAAACTCCTTGTTGCAAGCTACAAAGGTGAAGGAGCATCTGGGATTTTTGATCTTAACACAGGAAAAGAAATAGCTAAAATTAAAAATAGCAGAAAAGTTACCCATGGTGTTACTATCTCCAAAGATAACAGGTATGCATTTCTATCAGTTGAAGGTATTGGCGGAGAACCGGGATCTGTAGATGTTATTGATCTTAAAACCAATAAAAGAGTAGCGGTTGTTGAAACAGGGAAACAAGCCGGTGGTATTATTTTCTGGAAACAAACAGCACCGTAAATACAATTTTTCTTTTAAAAAGCTCCATTTACCCTGATGGAGCTTTTTTTATGTCAGTAATTTAGAATCAGAGAAATTAAATGAGTAGCCTTCTGTCCTCTTTTCAAAAGATCTGATATAGCATCATCATCCAACACTTCTACCTGGTAACCAAGTTGAGCTGCTATAACAACCAGCGCAGGATCGTACTTACCTTCTTCAGTATTTAATTTTACGTAAGCTGTTCCTGTTCTCAAATCAATTCTTTTAATAGCCTTAGCAAGTAATCCTGCACATTTAGAAATTTCTTCAATGCTGTAACTTATGTTTAATTCTTTTATCGCTTGCTGAAAATTTTTATTTGTAACACTTACGGTTGAGATAGAGTCTCTATTCTTATCATACTGAAGCCACTCAATTTTATAATTAAGATCCTTAATATGATAGTTTTTAAACTTTGACTGTCCCCCCTCCTCCACGTGGAAATGAATATCATTATTTAATACTCCCGAAACCTTCTCAATATCTATATCAAACCAAATGGAATCTTTCTTTATCTCAAACAATTGATGCTTAGAGTTTCTGTTTTTAGAAGATATTAATTTAAATCCTTCATCAGGTATTGGTCTTGTTCCAAAATCACTGAAATCTAAGTGTAAAAACAGTGCATCTTCTTCTCCATTTTCAGTATCAACTCCGGAACTCTCAATCTCAATACTAATCGCTTCAATGTTGATTACTATTCTTACCTCACCTTTTCTAATTGGCGATTTATATGCTTCTGAATTGTTGCTCATTTCTTACCTGATAACTGTATAACCATTTTTTAAACCGATATTAAAATAACTTTATTTAGCATATGCTTACTATAGAATATTCTTAATAAATAGATTATAAATTTTTAGTCTTGTCTAAATATTTATTAAGTTTAGAAAAATTAATTTAATCCTTATGATGCCTGATTTTTTCTACGAACTCAATCCGATTATTCAAGCCTTACTAGGTGGACTTTTTACTTGGGGCGTTACGGCTTTAGGTGCTTCTCTCGTATTCTTTACAAAAAAAATAAATTATCCACTACTTGACAGTATGATGGGTTTTGCTGCCGGAGTTATGATTGCAGCCTCTGTTTGGTCTCTTATTATTCCTTCTATTGATATGGCCGAAGCCCAAGGTTCAATACCGTGGTTACCTGCGGTTATTGGTTTTTTAGGTGGTGGAATATTTTTAAGAATCTGTGATCAATATCTACCACACCTTCACCTTGGTTTCGACAGATCTGAGGCAGAAGGGGTTCCAACAAGTTGGAGACGCTCAACTCTTCTTGTGTTGGCTATAACATTACACAACATCCCTGAAGGGCTTGCTGTTGGTGTCTTATTCGGAGCAGCAGCTACTGGTGTAGATATTACAGGAACAGCCACAGTTGCTGCCGCTCTTGCATTGGCTCTTGGGATAGGTATTCAGAATTTCCCAGAGGGTATGGCTGTTTCAATGCCACTTAGGAGAGATGGAGTCAGCCGTGGAAAAAGTTTTTGGTACGGGCAACTTTCAGGAGTTGTAGAACCTATTTCAGCTGTGATCGGTGCTGCAGCTGTAATTTTTATTACACCAATTCTTCCTTATGCATTGGCTTTTGCTGCAGGTGCAATGATATATGTAGTAGTTGAAGAACTCATCCCTGAAAGTCAACATCACGGTAATACAGATATCGCCACTTTAGGAACTATGGTTGGTTTTTGTGTGATGATGGTTCTTGATGTTTCTTTAGGTTAAATCAATCTTCATTACAACAGCGGAGTCGGAACAGATTTCGCTGTACTGTTTAGTTTTTTTAACTACATCCGGAGTTTTATTTTTTACGATCTTACTAAATCCTGCTTTTTCAAAAAACGGTTCCGCATCTGTCGTCAATAAGTAAACTTCGAACAAAGACCTCTCCTTAGCTTCTTTAAGAATTGTATTTGTCAACAAAATGCCTAATCCTTGCTTCCTGAAATCAGCTTGTACAACGAGTGAGCGCAACAAAGCCAACTCAGCAATTTTTTCAATTCCGATACAACCTATCAATCGTTCTGATTTAAATACTCCCAAAAAAATTGATTGAACTGGGTTTAAGTCACTAGTTGGAAGGTCGTAACATTCTAACAAAAATTTAATTTCTGACGAGTCTACTTTTTTAATTATAAAACCTTCAGATCGTTGACTCATAGCTTGTTTTTCCGTTTATAACCCACTTTCGTATTCTGCTTACATCCTCATTTTCAAGATCGTTTATAGCAAACTCGATTCCCTTTGCACCTGAGGCAGCGGTTACAGCTATTGATGAAAGATCTTTTCTTACCTGAAATGGATTTTTTCTTTCTTGAAGAGCTTGTACTCTTTTTCTACGCACAAACGCTGTTTTTCTATTTAAATCTCTGAATTGCATTGCAATCATTTTAGAGTCAATGTATAAGCCTGCATCTTTATATTTCATCCATCCCAATACTGTAGCGGGAATTATCAACAAGAAAAGCATCCAGCCAAATTCCCAGAAGTAGGTCGCTATCGGAGCTGCAATCAGTAGCAAATAATTTGGTCTTCTAAGATATCTGAAAAATGATCTTTTGGGCGGTTTAACATCTAATTCAGGAATATGAAAGTCTGACAAAAAGCGTTCAAAAAAATCATGTGTTTTATTCTTTGAGATAAATGGGACCAATACAATAGATCTCTCTTTTTCATTTTGCTCGAAACCTGCGCTTTCTACATATAGCATTCCACATCCCAGAGGTTGACGCAAAATACCTTCAATGAACCGAACGGCCTGAATTCTGTCAAACGGAATCGTAATGTGTTTTCTCTCGATCAATCCTGATCGTATTAACAGCTCCTTTTCAGTCTTTTTGACACTAAAATCAGAGTAACTGAAAATCACTCCAAGAAAAGAAAATGTCCAAGAGATTATTAAAATTGCTACAATAACCGTAATTACAAGCGTAACATTATTTAAACCGGGAAGTGAATCTTTTACATATTCAATGGTTTGGTCATTTATCACAGCGTCCATTTGTCCTGAAAGTGCCCCTAAAATCGAAGCTATCAAACCAAAGTTACCTGAAGTAAAAGCTGCCAGAACCAGCTCTTTAGTTGTTATTTTCCACTCATCTAAAAATTCTTCTTCTGTAACTGCTTCATCTGAATCTAGGACATTTTCTCCTTCAACTGTTGTTTTTCTATTACGGAGTGCTTCTTTAAGTTCTTCTGCTTCTTCGAAAGTGATAGCATTAATTGTTGCACTTTCTGTTCCTCCTCCCGCAGTTTTTATTTCAACTTTTACCAATCCAAACATTCGTTGAACCAATCCTTCCGTTAAGTCAATTACTTGAATTCTTTCTTTGGACATGTACACATTCTTACGAACAAAAATCCCTTTCTTGATTTGAAGTTCGCCTTCAAAAACGCGGAATTTAAAGCGATACCAACTTCCAATTCCCGAGAAAAAAGTAAGAGCAACAGTAGCGAGAAGAACATACATAAAATAATCGCCGCCAGATTGACGAGTTCCAACGAAAGCTAGGATCAGAAAGGTTATAAAATTTTGTTTGATTGCTGCAAACAATCGATCAACGGCCGCTGCCCAATGTTGTCGTCTAAATTCAGACATCTTCCTTAACCTGACGAACTAATTGTGTGATTTTGTTTCGAACTTCGGTTGCAGTTTCATCATCTAAAGCAGGAATTTCATGCGTAGTAGCTGCCGTAGATACTTTTACTGATGAGAGTTTATATCTGCGATAAATCGGTCCCTGATTAGTATCCACATGTTGTACTCTGTTTATAGGCACAACCGTTCTTTTTTTGAAAACAAATCCACGAAGCATGTCGATAGATTCTTCAGTTACATCGTATCGCCAGCGTTGCCATCTTAATTTCGGGAAAAGAAATCCTGTACACAGATACAAAATTATAAATGGAACAGATACCGATAACGTCAAAATCCAGCTAAAATGATTATTCAAGATAGACATTAAAATTGCGAATCCCGGTATTATAAACCAAAGTAATCCTACTATTAAAGCCGTTAATCTCCATGCTTTAATTGCACTCTTGTGAATTCTTGTTTGAGGAATTTCATTCATTTTTTTAATCCGCTGTTACTTCAATCGTCGGTGCTTCTTTTTCTTTCACCGTAAACATAAGAAGTAATCCGATAATCAACATAATGAGAATTGCGGACATCCCTAAACGCTGGCTACCAAACTTTACAGTTAAAAATCCAACTAAAAATGGACCAATAAATGACGTTACTTTTCCTGAAAGCGCCAGTAATCCAAACATTTGATTTGTCAAATCAGGTGGTGATAAGCGAGCCATAAATGAACGTGAAGCTGCTTGAATTGGTCCTACAAAAATTCCGAGAATTAATCCCCAAACAATAAACCATACTATACTCTTAACAACAATTAAAGCAACAAGCGGAATTAAAAGACCAAGAATTGAGGCATTAATAGTAAATTTACTCCCTGATTTATCATCCAGCCAAGCAAATCCAAAAGCACCCAAGCCTGCTGTTACATTTAAGCCGATTCCGAACATCAGAATTTGCTCCTCATCCATATCGAAAGTTCCGGCAGCGTATACACCACCCATTGCAAAAATTGTTACTACGGCATCATTGTAAAACATCCGGGCAAACAAAAATTTTACAATATTCTTAAACTTGCTAACCTCTTTTACTGACACTTTAAGCTGCGCAAACCCGTGTTTTATAGCTTTTCCGATCTTTTTATTAGTCGATGGATTATCTGGAGTTTTGAAGAAAAGTGGTAAACTAAATAGTGCATACCAAAGTGCTGTGAGAACAAAGGTGGCTCTTACCGGTTCTGAAGTGGCTGTATCCAACCCTAGCCAAAGCCCATCCGTTTGAATAAATGCAAAGAGCGAAACTAATAAACAAGCTAAACCTCCTGCGTAGCCCATTCCCCATCCCCAACCGCTCCAGCGACCAAGTTTATCAGCGGGAACCAAATCGGGAAGCATGGCACTATAAAAAATAAATGCAAACTCGGCTCCAATGGTTGCCATAAAACCCATTCCAAGTGCAAGCCATAAAGAATTGGTGCTCGGCTCAGCAAACCAAAGCAAGCCACAGGCAATTATACACAACACAGTAAAAGCTGCAATCCAAGGTTTTCGTCTTCCTGCCTGATCAGCAATAGCGCCGAAAACAGGTGCTCCGATTGCAATTACAATTCCTGCAACGCTTATCATGTTTCCCCATTGAGCGGTGCCAACTTCTACATTTTCTGCAATAGCTTTTGTAAAATAAGCGGCAAAAATAAAGGTCTGTATAATTACGAAATAAGAACTATTCGCCCAATCGTACAACGCCCATGCAAAAAGTCCTTTTCCTTCAGGTTTTTCAATCATACAGATAATTTCCTATTACTTGTGAAGTCCTAGAATCTAGGCTAGTTGAATATCGTCTTAGAAATCAGAAAAGTAAAATTAGAAGCCAAATATTTCATCTGCTTTGTAGTTCTCTGATCTTAGACCATCAGAATTTGTACTTTAGCTTTTATTCTATTATTTAAGGTGATATTAATTTCGCATTGTGCAATAGTTAATCTAACAACGCTCTTTTCGGATGGTAACCAAGTACTTAATTCTGGGGTTATATGGGTTAATTCTCGTTCTTATTGGTATTTTTGCATCTAAGAAAGTGAAAAGCCTAAGCGATTACTATGTTGGTGGTAAAAATGTTGGATTTTGGGCAGTAGCTTTTTCAGCTAGAGCAACAGGTGAGTCCGGTTGGCTTTTGTTGGGATTAACAGGGATGGGAGCACTTGCCGGTGTTTCTGCCTATTGGGTTGTGTTTGGTGAGGTTTTGGGAGTCGCTATTTCCTGGTTTTTTATGGCAAAACCCTTTAAAAGGCTAACTGATCAGTATGATTCTATAACGATTCCGGATTTTCTTGAAAGCAGATTTAAACCCAAATCAAATTTGCTCAGAAGTTTTGCTGCAACTGCGCTTTCTGTATTTGTTATTATCTACGTAAGTGCTCAAATAGACACTACCGGTAAAGCATTCGAATCTTTGCTGGATATGAATTATTTCACCGGAGCTTTGATCGGATTCATAATTGTAGTGACCTATATATTTATTGGTGGATTTCTGGCTTCGGTTTGGTCTGATTTTTTCCAGGGATTGATGATGTTTTTCGGCCTTATTTCACTTCCCATTATAACTTGGTTTATGATTGATAGCGGAGGGAAATTCGTTAGCGGGCTGGAAGCAATTGATCCGGGTTTGCTTAGCATTTGGGGAACAAGTATTGATCCCTGGATAAATGTATTTACTATTCTTGGGTTTGCTATGATCGGGCTAGGCTTTTTAGGCTCTCCTCAAGTTTATGTTCGGTTCATATCAGTAAAAAATGAAAAAGAAATCGACAAAGGAAAATGGGTTGCTATAGGATTTACACTTTTAACCGATGCCGCTGCTGTTACTATTGGCTTGTTAGGAAGATATTTATTCACAGAATCCGGACAAGATCCTGAAGCCATTTTAGGTACGGGAGCCGAAGATGTACTTATTGTTCTGGTTGAACATTTACTGCCTCTCACTTTAGTTGGTATATATATAGCAATTGTGCTTTCAGCAATTATGTCCACTATTGACTCACTTTTGGTTGTTGCTTCAAGCGCGATAACACGGGATTTCTATCAAAAGATTTTCAATCCTGAAATTGCCGATAACAAACTATCACGATTATCGAAAATTGTGACCTTAGCAATGGCTTTAATTGCGCTAGGTCTTTCTTTCTCTGTAGCAATACTTTCACCGGATAGAACAATTTTCTGGTTTGTTATTTTTGGATGGTCCGGAATTGCGGCTACTTTTTGTCCGGTGATTATTCTATCTCTTTTCTGGAAAGCCTATTCTGAAAAAGGGGCAATTGCCTCGATGGTTACAGGTTTTGTCTGTGTCCCAATATTCAAATTTGTAATTCAGGAAATAGATGGAATCGGCATCTATTTTGAAAAACTGGATGTACTTGCTCCATCCTTTTTATTATCTATGATAGCAGGTTATATCTTTACTAAGCTATATCCTTCTGAGAAGGATTAACAAAGCTAAGATTATCAAGATAAACCAGTCAGCGAACAAACTTATACCCAAAACCATGTACAGTTTGAATGTGCTTGGGATATCGGCTGTCATTTTCCAGTTTTTGCCGAAGCCAAGCAATGTGTACATCTACGGTTCTGGTTGATGGAAGTGCGTCGTATCCCCAAACTTCATTAAGTAGTTGATCCCGAGAAAGAATCATTCCTTCATTTTCTATCATAAACTTCAGTAATTGAAATTCTTTAGAGGAAAGGCTGATTGCTTCTCCAAATCTCTTTACTTCAATGTTCTGAAAATTAATTTCAATTTCACCGAAAGCAACAGATCCCATATCTGAACCTTTGTTATCTGAGCTTTTCTTTCTCAACTGAACCTCAACCCTTGCTAGTAATTCCATCATCTCAAAAGGTTTTTGCATGTAATCATTGGCACCTAACTTTAAACCTAGCACTTTGTCGATTACTTGTCCTTTTGCAGTCAACATTAAAATTGGTGTTTCTATCCGTTTTTGGCGTAGGTCTCTGCAAATATCCAAACCTCCTTTTTTGGGGAGCATCAAGTCCAGAATAATAAGATCAAACTTCGAGTTTGCTGCTTTTTCGAATCCCACTTCTCCATCTTCAGCAACCTCAATTTCGTAGCGCTCTTCTTCCAATCGATCACGAATAGTCATCACTAATCCGGGTTCGTCTTCCACTAATAAAATTTTAGGTGATTCAGTCATTTCTTTCATTTGGTAAAATGAGAATAAAGGTAGAGCCTTTTCCTTCTTTACTTTTTAATCTTATCTCTCCTTTATGAGCATCTGCAACTTTCTTTACTAAACTCAGTCCGATTCCATTTCCTTTTACCTGATCATCGACTGGTTTTTTTCCTCTAAAAAAAGGTTTAAATACATTCTTTTGCTCATCTAAAGGAATTCCTATTCCATAATCTTTAACTATAAATGTCAGATAATCCTGCTTCACATTTTCGGCAACAGCCAGTCTTATTTTTTTACTACCACCACTAAATTTAATCGCATTACTCAGCAAATTAGACACACTCAAATATAAAGCATCTCTATCTGCGTAAATAACAGGTTCTAAAGCTGTGAATGAATATTCTAACTGAATTCCACTTGCTTCTAAAACCGGTTTATACTCTGCTAGCAGATCACTCATTAAATCTTCAACCACGACTTCAGCAAAACTATATACTCTTTTACCGGCCTGAATTCCTGAAAACTCCATAATCTGATCTACCATATCGCTAAGTCGCCTACTTTCGCTCAGCATTAAATCCGTATATTGTTTTCTCTTTTTTTCATCCTGAACAAATCCTTCGTTTAAATTTTCGGCTGCCGAACGTATTACCGTAATAGGCGTTCTAAGCTCATGGGAAACCCCGGCTACAAAGAGCATTTGTTGAGCCGCAAGATCTTGAGATCGTTTTGAAAATAATACAATCATCCCTACACAGAATCCCAGAATAAGTAAAATTCCGAAACTGATAATCAGATTTCGATTCTTTGTTTTGTTAACAAAAGAATCCAAAGAGCCTTCTTTAAAACTAAGCCAAAACTGCCAACCTGCTTTGCTGAAATCTGCCTCAAAAGAAGTATTGATGGTAGTATCTTTTTGGACTGAGAATATAGAATCGTTTGTAACAGAGTTAAAGCTCATTTGGGACGACTCCGTCATCATTTTGAAAGCTTTTCCAGGAGTCTTTTTGTTAACATTTATACTTTGAATCTTTGAAGAAAGAGAATCTATACCTTTAAACAATCCTTCATTCGTGTCTAAGTGTGTCTGCGATTGAATTACAAATATGCTGGAAAAGTCAATGCTTCTCAGGTCTTTTTTAAAGTCAGCTTCTTTAACGCTTTCATTTCCGGTTGTTGAGAAATACACACCCGTAGAGTCTTCAACATTTTCTTTAATGATACTGATGTGATATTGATCCGAGTAAGAATCAGAAAAATAGGTTCTGGAAATATCAGGTATCACATCATTCTTAATAATTGAATCATCTAATTGAAGTAACACAATATCATCACTCTGATCAATATTAAGACTTACTTTAAGGTTTCGTCCCAGGCTTTCATTTTCAAGAGTTACCAGATCTAATAGTTGAACCGGAACTCCTATAAATGTTGGACTTCCAAAATCAGGAGTATTTAATAAATCAAAACCACTCGTAGCATGGTCTTCAGAATCCGCCTTTTTTGATAACCACTTTTTAACTGCTCCGGTATTCGAAATCTCTGTTAACCGTACAGGATCAGTCTTGAATAATTCAAAAGATGGAGAGCTGGAGTTAGCATTTTGCACGAAATAAACCGAGTCTATAAGTCCCGGATATTTTGTATTTGAGATCCAATTTAAATAGGATTTCCCGATGATAGCGGCAATGTCTGAGTCAGTATTTGTAATTTGAATCTTGAAGGCTTGATTTAAAGAACTAAAATCGCGGTTTAAATCTGAAACAAAATTTTCAATTGAGGCTTCCAGGTTCTCTTCAAGTCGTTTCTTCTCCGCATCGCTTACACTTCCCAGCCAATGATATTGAAGCACTGCTAATGTAATCAGCGCCACAATCATAATGCCGAGAAAACTATATATCATCCATTTATTCTGCATGATTGAAATTAGTGGCTTTTAATGTCATTCGAAAAGATTTAACGCCGATTTAACATCCTTAACAAACATTTTGCGAGTGCTTAACAACTCATAGTGTTCAGTTTCGAATATTCTCCCATCAAATTAAATGAAAGAATATTTATGAAAACATTATCCCAGTTAACGTTAACAATTGTCACCGCGATATTGGTGATAATCCCATCTAAAGCTCAAGAAACCAGAACCATGACTTTTGATGCTGCCACTTCTTTAATACTGCAAGAATTTCAAGCAATGCTGGTTGAAGAAGATGGAGAAATTAAAGTAAGACTGAGAATGGGTGATTCTGATGAAGCCGGTGACAAACTAGAGCAAGGTGATTTTATCATCATGATGAACGGAAAAAGAACGAAAACCATCAGTGAACTTCGGGAGCTGTACGAAGCTTTGGCAAAAGATGAAGAAGTTAAAATCGGAGTTAGAAGAGGAAATGAACGCTTCATTCTTCGAAAAATAAAAGGAGATAGCCCTAAAACAACTGCCGGTGAAAGAAGAATGGTAATGAGAATGGATACAGATGGGGATGGAGAGCAACCGACTATCATTCCGGAATTGGGTCTTATGTTATCTGAAAATGATGGTAAAGTTGCTATTCAACAAGTTTTGGAGCCGTTACTTCCTGAAGAATTCAAAGCTCTTGAGTTAGGCGGATTCAACATTGCTTCAATTAACGGGACAAAGCCCACAGACGCAGCACATGCTAAGCTTCTGATAGCAGAAGTTGAGGTTGGTGAGGACTTAGCGTTTTCTTTTTCTAAGCCGGATGATGAAATCAATATCACCATCAAAAAGCCGAAAGTTAAAGGAAATTTCAGCTTCAGTACCGATGGATAAACTAATCTACATGTTATTATTAGCACTGGGAATTGGTCTATTGATGCCAACAACGTCGACCGCACAAACTCCTTTTCCAAATGCTCGCGATGACAGCTACCCTCTTTTAGGATTAAAGCGAGCAAAAAGCTCTTACGATCGTGCACTTAGTGAAATGAATCGCACTGAAGAGCTTTTCGAAAAAGATCTGATTTCCAGAGAAGCATTTGAGCAAGCTAAAAATACTTTTCTGGATGCTGAAGTAAACTATCAGCAATCTTTATTGGTGCTGCTTTTTGAGCAACAATTTGTGAGTATCGTTAATGCTGTGAAATCCCAGGAAGAAAACGGGAAAAAGAAAGTTCGGGTTACCCTTGCCAATACTTCCGGTGCAACTGCTGAGTTTTCGCAAATTGTTGATATGGAGGACGAAATCTTCCGGTCTCTTCAACCTGATGTAATACATAATGTGTATGTGTCTTTGGGAAATGATGACGGAGCCATTATAAGCAGTCCGTACGAAATCAAACTTTCGGAGTTAAAATCCGGTAGCCCAAAAACAGTTGAATTTGAATTGTTGCAAGATGTTGACGAAGCCACAGTAAATATTATTTATGGGAATGGCTCATCGAGAAACCCTAAAGTGTTTCTACAGAAAGATGCTAGTGCTAATAAAGTACTTATACAATCTGAGCGATTTTCTCAGGAAATTGAACTCGGAAGCGACGCTACGTTCGGGCTTGGACTAGAATTATTCAGTGGCACAGATGATACCTATAAACTGGAAGTTGTAAATCTTCCGCAATCAGTAGCACGATATTTCAGTGAAGTTGGTGCCCAAGGCAGAATCAGTCAGATCAAATTCACAGAAAGTAATAATACCCGCCAGACTAATCTGAATATATCTTTACCTGATCGACCCACTGACAATGTAATCATGGACCAACCCATAGATTTCTTTGTGATGGCGGTTCCCCAAGATAAAGCTGTGGAGGTGAACAATCGCAGAGGAGAAAACTGGACTGAAGAAGAGGCAAAAGCTTTGGATGTCGGTTATGTGAAATTGGAAATGATTCCCAAAGGTGTTGGAAGACTGGTAATAAAAGCCCCACAACTGTTTAACACAGCAGAAGAAGGACAACCTATTGACTTCACATTTACTGTTGTAAACGAAGGATCCAGAAGATTAGATAATATCGAATTTGAGATGGATGCTCCATTTCAGTGGGAAAAAACAATCGACCCGGTAATTATATCTGAACTCGGAATACGAGAAGAAAAAACAGTAACACTTACACTAACTCCACCCGAAAATGTAAGCGTTGGGAAATACGAAACCAGATTAAGATCAACGTCATTATCTGACAACCAACCGGTAAATGCCGAAGACAAAACATTCACAGTTCAAATCAATGCACAAGCAAGCATTGTGGGAACTTCTTTAATCCTGATTTTGATCATCGGATTAGTGGGCGGATTAGTGTTTTTCGGCATTAAACTATCAAGGAAATAATAAACAGCTGTTAGCGATCAGCCTTTAGCTTTCCTGGAGCTAAACGCTGAAACCTAATGGCTAACAGTAAAAATAAAACTTATGGAAACAACGAACGATACTATCAAACAAGCACCTTTGCTGGAAGCCCGTAATCTGACCAAAGTTTATGAAGATGGAGTAAAAGCTTTAGATAACTTGAATATTAAAGTGATGCCCGGAGAAATATTTGCAATGCTTGGTGGGAACGGAGCCGGAAAAACTACAACGATTAATATTTTCCTGGATTTCATTCAGCCTACAAGCGGAAATGCATTTATAAATGGCATTGATTCAAATCTTGAACCTCTTGAAGCAAAGAAAAACGTAGCCTTTGTTTCTGAGAATGTTCAGCTCTATCCAAACTTTACAGCCATGCAAAATATTGATTTCTTTGTTCGATTAGGAGGTAAGAGTAACTACAAAAGATCAGATTACGAAAACGCATTAATTCGGGTTGGTCTTCAAAGTGAAGCGTTTGATAAAAAGTTAAGAGATTTCTCGAAAGGAATGCGTCAAAAATGTGGTATTGCCATTGCCATTCTGAAAAACGCTCCCGCAATTTTATTGGATGAACCGACTTCGGGTTTAGATCCTAAAGCAGGAAAAGAATTCACAAAGCTTATCGGTGAATTGAGAGATGAAGGCAAGGCTATTCTTATGAGTACGCACGACATCTTCAGAGCTAAGGAAGTTTCAGATCATGTGGGCATTTTGAATAATGGTGAATTGGTTGCTCAAAGAACTCACGCGGAATTGAAAGGAGTTAATCTGGAACAACTGTATGTGGAATATATGGCCGGATATATGGATGAACAGGAATCATCCGGTGTACTTGTAAACGACCTAAACTAAGAGCCATGTTTAAATTAATATTTATAAAAGAACTCAAAGAAATACTGCAAAGCAGCCGCTTTACTATCAGTTTTGCAGTGTGTTCACTACTCATCATTCTGTCATTCTTTATGGGAGCTCAGAATTATTTGTCGGGACAAGCTCAATATGAAGCAGCTAAGCAAGAAAATTATAATCAGATTGCAGCTAATACTGAATGGATGAGTGTTAATCACAGTATTATGCTTCCACCTCAACCGCTAATGGCTTTGGTTACAGGAATTTCTAATGATATAGGAAGAGATATTGAAGTTCGGGGTCGAGGAGAGCTTTCTGCTCAAAACACACGGTTTAACGACGAACCTATTTTTGCAATATTTCGATTTATGGATCTTGAATTTATCTTCGGGGTTATACTTTCTCTGTTTGCTATCATTTTTGCTTATGATGCGATAAATGGAGAGAAAGTCAACGGAACGCTAAAACTCTGCTTTTCTAATTCTGTTTCCAGGGCTTCGTTTATAGGCGGAAAATTGGCCGGATCTTTTGTGGGTCTTTCCGTCGCTCTTATTATCCCCCTTTTAATCGGCTGTGCTTTATTGTCAGTTTTAGGAGTGAATTTATCCGGCGATGAGTGGTTAAGATTAGGATTAATTCTTGTTTCGGGTCTGGCTTATTTCGGATTATTTTTGGCTTTGACAATAGGAATTTCAGCAATGACGAATAAGCCTTCCATTTCATTTCTGATTGGATTGGTAGTATGGATTTTTGCAGTATTAATTACTCCAAGAGCTTCTGTACTGATATCAGGTCGTATGGTTGAAGTTCCGAATGTGGACGAAATCACATCAGAGAAGAACAGATATCGGTTTCAGTTATTTGCTGATGATCGTCCAAAAATGGCAGACTTTTCCGCTCCAGAGGGTACTGAACCGCAACAAGTAATGCAGGAATTCTCAAAATTTATGAATGAGCTTTCCGAAGAACGAGCTAAGAAAACAGAAATATTTGAGGAAAAGGTAAATGAGCAGTACATCAACAAAAGGAGACAACAAGAACGCTTAGCGTTATCGCTTTCGAGAATCTCGCCTACATCAGTATTAAGCTTAGCAACTACGGAGTTGGCAGGAACCTCGTTAGATCTTCAAAACAGATACATGGACTCAGCTCAAGATTACCAGCAAGTGTATAATGACTTCATGACCGAGAAAACCGGTACAGGAGGAATGACGGGATTCAGAATGATCATTTCTACTGATGATGATAGTGGAGAAGAACCGGAAACTATTGACGCTTCCGAACTTCCGGAATTTCAATTTCAAACAGCAACATTCACATCAGCTTCAAAAGAAAGTATTCTAGATCTTGGCCTGCTGATTCTTTTCAATCTCGTTTTTTTCGGAGGTGCTTTCTTTGCCTTCCTGAAATACGATTTACGCTAATTAAACCGATTCATGGATTTTATTATGATTAAACTACTGATCGAAAAAGAACTTAAAAACATACTTCTTAGCCCGAAGTTTGCAGCTACTTTTCTGGTTTGCTCCATTTTGATTTTGACAAGTGTTTATATTGGGGTTCGGGAATATCATACAGCTGTTGCACAATTTGAAGCCAACCAACAGATAGCAATTCAAGACATTGCCCAAGCTACAAACTGGGGCAGTGTTCGGAATCAAGTACATAGAAAACCGAAGCCAATGCAGGTTTTTGTATCAGGTTTACATTTTGATGTGGGTCGTGTTTCCAGAATTTCAGGCTTTCAGGACGTAAAACTAACACGAAGCCCTTACTCTGATGAAACGCTTTTTGCCTTATTCAGATTTATAGATTTAACTTTCATCGTTCAGGTTGTGCTCTCTTTATTTGCGATTCTATTCACTTATAATGCTATCAATGGTGAGCGTGAAAACGGAACCCTTAAACTGGCCTTTGCAAATTCTGTTTCAAGAGCAAGTTATCTTTTCTCTAAGTTCGCGGGCGTCTGGATTGGGCTTATTATCCCTTTAATGATTCCAATTCTGATCGCTTTACTGGTAACCATGCTGATGGGGGTTCCAATTTCCGGTGGAGACTGGGCAAGCATTTCCAGTTTTATCGGATTATCTGTTTTATATGTCACTTTCTTTATCGGAATCGGGCTGTTAGTTTCCTCTATCACCAGAAAATCTTCATTGTCGTTTTTGCTCCTTTTAGTGATCTGGATCGGCGGAGTTTTGATACTCCCCAGAATGAGTGTAATGGCATCAGGTCAACTTGTAGAAGTAGAATCTGTAGCTCAAATTGAAGCAAAGCAAGAAGCTTATCAAAAAGAAAGATGGGATGAGTATTCAGCTACGATTTCCGAAACTTGGAGAAGACGATCGCAGGAAATGGAAGGTATGGATGATAATGAACGTCAGGCTTACCGAGATGAAAAAGAATGGGATTGGCTGGAAGAAGATGATGCCGCCAGAAAGCAAGTGCAGCAAGACATCACAGATAATAACCGGAAATTAATCGAAGAGACAGAAAACCAGAAAAAGCTTCAGGAAAGAGTAGCATTTAGTCTGGCTCGTATTTCTCCGGCTTCATCCTTTCGTTTGGCTGCCATGAATATTGCGGGAACAGATATTGATATGAAATCCCGATATGAAGAAAGTATGAGAGATTATAGAGACGTTTTCACGGATTTCACCCAAAAGAAACAAGCTGAAAGTGGATCTCGTGGAGGATTTAGTATTAATGTTGATTCTGAATCAGGCGTAAAAATAGACTTTGGAAGAGACGATCAAACGCTGGATACGAGTGAAATGCCTCAGTATTCTGCTCCGGTATTAACGGTTGGTTCTACGCTTTCGAGAAGCGTGATGGATTTTGGGCTATTAGGAATCTTTATCATCCTAACCTTTGCCGGTACTTTTGTTTCTTTCTTAAGATATGATATGAGGTAACTTTATAGAGCAAGCATTAAAAAAGCCCCGCATTCCTACAGGGCTTTTTGAGTGTTTAGTGTATCAACTAATTTACTAACTAAATGTTAGCTAGTTTTCGAGTGCTGTCTTCCAGACAGTTTGGTAGCCAAATTCGTTTTGTTTATCTGATAGTTCTTTAATGGATTCTTTAATCATTTTAACGATCACATCTTTTTGACCAATTCTATTTAAAGCATTCAGGTCAGAAAATTCTGACTCACTGAATGAAACTCCAGGACCTTGAATATTCCCACTAAACCAAACATTAGAGGTTCCATCATATGCCTGAGTTTGACCGGTAACCCGATAATTCACATTCGGTACAAGAACAATAGTATTGTCTTTACCTCCTGCAACCTGGTAGTTTATAACTACATCCAAAAAAGCATCCATATTTAAATCTCTTAGTAGCCGAGCTGAAACTCCACCATCCGCAACCAAAGCTGTTGTTCTATCTTCAAGTACTTCACCAATTCTATTAGCTACCAATCGCTTAGTGTTTCTTAGATTCTTAGCGATATACTCTTTGCTATTTTCATCTTCAGGTGTATAGAATTCATCATAAATTGAGTTCGACGTAATTTGATCTACATCTACTACTGTTGCACCATAATCGTTTTTAAGCATTGATGTTAAGTCGGTATAGATATTTTCCAAAAACTGATTCCAATACTGATCATCTAATTCTGGAAATTGAAATGTTGTCGTTGTCGTTGTTATCTCCCTATATCCGGTAGCATAATTATCTCTTTCAGATGTTTCAACTTCTTTCTTAAATAGTGTTCCAGAAACGCTTAATGAAGAAATTCCAATTCGTTTGATGTCCGAATTTAAAGGTCGTGCATACCAAGCGTTGGAAGTATTTGCGGTATATTTGAATTTTCCTGAAGCTTCTTCCGAATCTCCTTTAACCTGAACCCAGGCTCTCCCTTCGGCTTCACCTGTTACATTAACCGGCACCGTATCAAAAGATCTCATCTCTCTTTTAAAATAAGGAAATGGTTGATTTGCATTGCTTCTATCCGATTCTATGATTGTAACTTGAAGATGATTTACCCCTGTAACCCAATTTGTAACATCTTTTCCTGTAGGTCCGCCCCCCGCAATATGCTTGTGCTTAAAAGCTTCGGCAGGAACTGTAATTTTGTTTTTTATGATAGTAGATTGGAAGTTTGCAAATCCCTTTGCACCTACTGCACTTGTTATCAACGAAATGAGTACACGTTTGCCTTCCGCTGATGCATCGTACTCCAACTCTATTTCCAGATCAGAGTTTAGATCTACCGTAGCTGTTTCTGTGCTTCCGTTAACTTTTGTGATTTTTATTGACGGCAACGATGAAACTTCGAATTCTGTAGTTTCGCCGTTCGAACTAGTCATCACTACTGTTTTCGTTGACTTATCATTTGCATCAAACCTGGCGAAATAAGCACCACCACCATAACTTTTTGCCTCTACTCCATCAACAGTAATTGTGCCGTCAAGCGCAATTACTCCAACTGCGCCCGCAGGTTTCACTAGTTGAACCCCAACTAAATTTTCACCTTCTTCCCAATCTTCAGTTCCAAGCGTTGTAATACCCACATCACTTGCAGCTACATTGGTTTGATAACCGCCAATAACAGCAATATTACTAAAATTCGCTTCCTTTTTCGTCATGAACTTTAGAGCCACTTTTCCGATCTGTTGCTGTACTGTTGCACAAGAAAGAATAAGTGTGGAAAGCCCTAGTATTATTATTTTTTTTGAAAACATTTTGCACTCCGTTAATTTTTCACTCGATAGTGAGTTGACGGAATAAAAATGCTTAGAAAGCCTAGATTATGATATCACCCGAATTAGGTATTTTCAGAAGTACTAAAACTTTTTTTAAAATGAGATTAAAACCCATTGTTTTCAGTAGAATTGAACTTTTCTTACGATTATAAAAATTAATTTGTATTGTCTATAAATAAATCAAATCGATTTCAGGATGAAAAAACTCTTTTTAGTGGTAGGTTTTATACTTTGCAATCTTACTATTGTAAATGCACAAATTTCATCCGGAGATATTTTACTTGAAGGAAATTTAAATATTTCAAAATCATCCACAGAGCGTGTTTTTATTTTTTTAAATGCCCCATCTCAAAAAGTAGAAGTAAAAACTATCACAATAAATATAGTGCCTACTTTAAATTTTTTTCTGAATAAGAGCACCTCGATTTTTGCAGGATTGGGATATGAAAAAAGAAGTTCAGAAGATGTTAGATATACAGGTGTATTCGAAACTCCTAAAGTAGTTACAAACTCATTAATAACTGAGCTTGGTGCAAGGCTTTATCATAATATTACCGATAACGTCTACTTTTTCAATTCACTAAGGTCCTATTCTCAATATGGTAAAACCAAGCATGATGCAACCTCTAATGCGCAGGAAAGCAATAACTTTGACACAAGTTTATCGCTAAACCATGGAATAAGTATTAATATTTCAGAAAAATTTTTACTCTCCACTTCATTTCAATCTTTATTTATTAATTATTCAAAGATTAATTACACAAATTTAGACGTGAATTCAGAAACTATCACTTATGGGATAAACACAAACCTGAATTCTTTAAGACTTAGTTTGTCTTACAAGTTTTAGATGCTTTTCTACTCCCCGAAATAGAATAACCCAACTTACCTCGTCAGCTTCTTGTAATGATTACCTACGGCTAATCTTCTTTGTTACGGAAGCATTTCTTATGATATGCCTTGCAACCAATCAAAACTGATGATAAATCTAAACGCCTAATTATTAATTGGATAATTAAAAAAAACTATACTCCTTAAGCTTATTTCGGTAAGTTATTTAATAACAATTAAACAAGGAGAACTATGAAATCTTTTAATCTAATTGAT
>Ga0189275_100096_pt1 | contig 141755 bp, 136 predicted proteins | sample N19A6minimetaG_FD_130329 | JGI IMG/M metagenome (GOLD analysis project Ga0189275, IMG submission 130329) | Marine microbial communities from the Costa Rica Dome - N19 A6 mini metaG | ecosystem: Environmental > Aquatic > Marine > Oceanic > Photic zone | place: Costa Rica: the Eastern Pacific...
CCACAGAAACTCCAAACCGGCTCACGCATAGGGAGCCGGCATGGACCGCCGAAAACTCCACACCGAAACCCTCAAAAGGAAAACCCCGCCGGAAATCCGACGGGGTTTGTCAGCGGTCTGAGGGCCCCATTCAGGGGCCCTTTTTTCAGTTCTTCTTGAATTCCATCTTGGCGATGGATTCCAGATGCACCTCGTCCGGGCCGTCGGCCAACCGCAGCGTCCGTGAATGGCCATAGGCATGGGCCAGCGGGAAGTCTTGGCTGACACCGCCGCCGCCATGGACCTGAATCGCCCGGTCGATGACGCGGCCGGCGACGCGGGGCGCGACCACCTTGATCATGGCGATTTCCGCGCGGGCGGCCTTGTTGCCGACCTTGTCCATCTTATCCGCCGCGTGAAGGGTCAGCAGGCGGGCCTGATCGATTTCGATCCGGCATTCGGCGACCATGTGGCGCAGCGCGCCTTGCTCCGCCAGCGGCTTGCCGAAGGCGACGCGTTCCATCGCCCGCGCGCGGATCGATTCCAGGGCCCGTTCCGCCTGGCCGATCTGACGCATGCAATGGTGGATACGGCCCGGGCCGAGGCGACCTTGTGCGATTTCGAAACCACGGCCCTCGCCCAGCAGAATATTGGTCGCCGGGACGCGGACATCCGTGAAGGTGACTTCCGCATGGCCGTGCGGCGCATGGTCGTAACCGAAGACGGTGAGGCCGCGTTCGACCTTCACGCCGGGCGTATCCATCGGCACCAGGATCATCGATTGCTGTTTATGTTTCTCGGCGTTCGGGTCGGTCTTGCCCATGAAAATGGAAATCTTGCAGCGCTTGTCCATCGCGCCCGATGTCCACCATTTGCGCGCGTTGATGACATAGTCGTCGCCGTCGCGGGTGATGGAGGCTTCGATATTCGTCGCGTCGGAGGAGGCGACGGCGGGTTCCGTCATCGCGAAGCAGGACCGGATCTTGCCGTCCAGCAGCGGGTCCAGCCATTTTTTGCGCTGTTCCGGCGTGCCGTAGCGGACCAGCACTTCCATATTGCCGGTATCGGGCGCGGAACAGTTGAAGGCTTCCGGCCCGATCGGCGAGCGGCCCATGATTTCGCACAAGCCCGCATATTCCAGGTTGGTAAGCCCTGCGCCGTAGTCGCTTTCGGGCAGGAACAGGTTCCAAAGGCCGGCTTCGCGCGCCTTCGCCTTCAACTCCTCCATGATCGGTGGAACCTGCCAGCGGTCGCCTTGGCTTTCCAGCTGTTCTTCGAAGACGGCTTCCGCCGGGTAGACGTACTCGTCCATGAAGGCGGTCAGCTTGTTGGCCAGTTTCGTGGCCCGTTCTGTGGTTTCAAACATGGCGTTTCCTATTCCGACTTCATCGCGGTATATCGCTTCAAATGATACTGCGCGTTGCCGAACAGCGCGTTGATCATGGTCAAGCGTTTGAAGTAGTGACCGATCGGCATATCGGCCGTCATGCCCATCCCGCCATGCAGCTGGATCGCTTCCTCGCCCACCAGTTTCGCGGATTGCCCGCATTTGACCTTTACCGCCGCGGCGGCCTCGGCGCGCTCCGCCGGGCTGCAGTCGTCCAGCAGGGCGGCGGCCCGATAGGTCAAGGCGCGGGAGAATTGATGCGCGGAGTACATATCGGCCATCTTGTGCTGCAACGCCTGAAAACTGGAAAGCGGGCGGCCGAACTGTTTGCGTTCCTTGGTATAGTCGACGGTGAGCGCCACGGCCGTTTCCATCGCGCCGGACGCTTCCGCCGCGAAAAAGACGCAGGCGCGGTCGACCACGGCTTCGATAATGGGTAAGCCTTTGTCCTTCACCCCCAGGATGGCATCGGCGCCGACCCGAACGTCGGTGAAGGTGACTTCCGCCGCGCGCAGCCCGTCGACTGTCCGGTGACCCCGCACCGAAACGCCTTCCGCGGTGCGGTCCAGCACGAACAGCGTGATGCCGTCCCGGTCGCGTTGCGCACCGGAGGTCCGGGCCGACACGATCAGGCTGTCCGCCGACCCGCCGTGATAGACCAGCATTTTTTCGCCGCTGATCTTGTACCCGTCCCCATCGGCATTTGCCGTGACCGCGACATCGTTCAGGTTGAAGCGTGACTTGGGTTCGCTGTGGGCGAAGGCCAGCAGACGTTCACCGGCGATCATTTCCGGCAGCAGCTTTTCCGCCAGCGGACCGCCGGCAAGGTCCAAAGCCGTCCCGGCGAGAATGACGGAGGAGGCGAAGGGTTCCACCACCAATCCCTTGCCCAACGCTTCCATCAGCACGGCCATATCCACGCCGGTGCCGCCAAAGCCGCCATGTTCTTCCTTGAAAGGCAGGCCGAGCCAGCCGAGTTCGGCGAAGGTCGCCCAGTTTTCCCGGCTGAAGCCTTCCTCGCTTTCGATGAGTTTCTGGCGCGCTTCGATGGTGTAGTCGTTCTGCACCAAACGTTCCGCAGAATCCTTGATGAGTTGCTGTTCGTCCGTCAGCCAAACCGACATGGTTTCCGTTCCCCTTGGCCTATGTTTTTTGGTTGGCCTTACAGGCCAAGCACGCGCTTGGCGATGATTTCACGCTGGATCTCGTTGGATCCGCCATAGATCGAGGCCTTGCGCCAATTGAAGTAGATCGGCGCGGCCGTCGCGGCATAGTCCGGCCCGATGCCCGGCTCGTTCGCATGAATGTCCCAGGTGTCCGGCGCGAAGGCATGGGCATGGTTGCCGACCGCCTCGACCGCCAGTTCGGTGATGGCCTGTTGAACCTCGACGCCCTTGATCTTCAGGATGGAGGCTTCCGGACCCGGCGGGTTGCCGCGTGCTTCGCCTTCCAAGGCCCCGATCACCATTGCTTCCAATGCGAACAATTCGATTTCGACTTGCGATACCCGCTCCTGGAAATCGGTGTCTTCGGCCAGTGTGATGTCGCCGTTGACCTCATGCTCCGCGATGGTCTTCAAGCGCGCCAATTGCCGTTTCGACCGGCCGACGGCGGCAATCCCCGTCCGTTCATGACCCAGCAGGAACTTGGCATAGGTCCAGCCTTTGCCTTCCTCGCCGACAAGGTTTTCGACCGGAACGCGGACATCCTCGAAGAAGACGCTGTTGATCTCCACATCCCCGTCAATTGTCTCGATGGGGGTTACGCTGATCCCCGGCGTCTTCATATCGATCAACAGGAAGCTGATGCCTTCCTGTTGTTTCCCGCTGTCGTCGGTGCGGACCAGGCAGAAAATCATGTCCGCATATTGCGCCAGCGTGGTCCAGGTCTTCTGGCCGTTGACGACATAGTGGTTGCCGTCCCGCACCGCCTTGGTCCGCAGCGAGGACAGGTCGGACCCCGATCCCGGTTCCGAATAGCCCTGGCACCACCAGTCGTCGAAGGACAGGATGCGCGGCAGGTATTTGGCCTTCTGTTCATCCGACCCGAAGGTGTAGATCACCGGGGCCACCATGCTGACACCGAAGGGTATCACGCGCGGGGTGCTGCCCAGCGCCAATTCCTCGTCATAGATGTGACGCTGGATCGGCGTCCAACCCGGGCCGCCGTATTCGACCGGCCAGTTGGGGGCGGCCCAGCCCTGCTCGAACATCCGTTTGTGCCATTGAACGTAATCGTTCTTGTCGAGCGGATAGCCCAGCTCGACCTTCCGCTTCGTCTCGGGGTCGAGCTTGTCGCGGATGAAGGCGCGGACTTCCTGCCGGAAGGCCTCGTCCTCGGGACTCAGAACCAATTCCATTATTTCCTCCCGTCCGGGCCGTGCCCGGTCAGATGACCTCGAACAAGCCCGCGGCGCCCTGGCCGCCGCCGATGCACATGGTGACGACGACGTTCTTCGCACCCCGGCGCTTGCCTTCGATCAGCGCGTGACCGACCAGCCGCGCGGCGGTCATGCCGAAGGGATGGCCGACGGCGATCGATCCGCCGTTGACGTTCAGAATGTCGTTCGGAATGCCCAGCTTGTCTCGGCAATACAGAACCTGGACCGCGAAGGCCTCGTTCAATTCCCAAAGATCGATGTCGTCCATCTTCAGGCCCGTGCGTTCCAGCAGCCGAGGGACCGCGTAGATCGGGCCGATGCCCATTTCGTCGGGTTCGCAACCCGCGACGGCGAAGCCGCGGAAGTAGCCCAGCGGTTCGATGCCGAGGCGCTCGGCTTCTTTCGCGTCCATGACGACGGAGGCGGAGGCACCGTCCGAGAGCTGGCTGGCATTGCCGGCGGTGACGAATTTGTCCGGCCCCATCACCGGCTGCAGACCGGCAAGACCTTCAAGCTTCGTATCGGGCCGGTTGCATTCGTCCTGGGCGATCGTGACTTCTTCTTCCCAGGACTCTTTCGTTTCCTTGTTGGTCACGATCTTGGTCGTGGTGATCGGGACGATTTCGTCGTCGAACTTGCCGGCCTGCTGGGCGGCGGCGGTCCGCTGCTGCGATTGCAGGCCGAATTCGTCCTGTGCTTCGCGGCTGACACCATAGCGCTTTGCCACCACATCGGCGGTGTCGATCATGCTCATCCACAGGTCCGGCTTATGTTCCATAAGCCAGGCTTCCTTGTAGAAATGATTGTTCCGGTGCGGCTGGACCAGGCTGATCGATTCGACCCCGCCCGCGACCATGGCCGGCGCGCCTTCCATCACCACCCGCTGGGCGGCCATGGCGATTGCCTGCATGCCGGAACTGCAAAACCGGTTGATGGTCGTTCCCGCGGAAGTGACCGGAAGGCCGGCACGGATCGCGGCCAGCCGCGCGACATTCTCGCCGGTTGCCCCTTCGGGAAAGCCGCAGCCCAGCACGACGTCTTCGATCATGCCCGGGTCGATGCCGGCCTTGGCGACCGCATGCTGAATGGCATGTCCCGCCATCGTCGCACCATGGGTGTTGTTGAAGGCGCCGCGGAACGCTTTGCCGATGGCGGTACGGGCCGTTGAGGCGATAACGGCTTCACGCATGGGAATATCCTCCTGTAAATGCGCTTCGACTAGAGATCGGCGAAGCGCTTGTCTTCCTTGGCCAGTTTTTCGAGGAGCGGCGCGGGCTTCATCAATTCGCCGTGCTGCTCATGAAATTCACACATTTTGTCATGGATCGTCTTCACGCCGACCGTGTCCGCATAGAACATCGGGCCGCCGCGATAGCGCGGAAAGCCATAGCCGAACAGCCAGACAATATCGATATCGCAGGGACGCATGGCGATACCTTCTTCCAGCACCTTCGCGCCTTCGTTGATCAACGGGTAGAGGCAGCGCTCGATGATTTCCTGATCGGAAATTTCCCGCCGCTCGATGCCGAGCCGTTTGGACGTCTCGACGATGATGTCCTCTACCTTGGATGAAGGCGTCGGCGTCCTGCCATCGGCGTAGTCATGCCAGCCGCCGCCGGTCTTCTGGCCGAACCGGCCCAATTCGCAGATCTGGTCCGCAATGTCCGAATAGCGCAGATTGTTCGGGTTTTCGGCGCGCTGCCGTTTTCGGATCCGCCAACCGACATCGTTGCCGGCCAGGTCCATCATGGCGAAGGGCCCCATCGGGAAACCGAAATCATAGATCGCCTTGTCCACCTGGGCGGGCAGGGCGCCTTCCTCCAGCAGGAAACCGGCTTCGCGCAGATACGGGCCCAGCATCCGATTGCCGACGAAACCGTCGCAGACACCGACCAGAACGCCGATCTTCTTCAGCTTTTTCGACAGGTCCATGACCGTGGCGATGGTTTCCGGCGCGGTCTTTTCCCCACGCACGTTTTCCATCAGCTTCATGACATTCGCCGGGCTGAAGAAATGGGTGCCGATCACCGATTCCGGCCGGCTGGTGGCGGCCGCGATGACGTTTATGTCCAGCATGGAGGTATTGGTCGCCAGGATCGCGCCGGGCTTCGCCACACGGTCCAACGCCCCGAAGATCTGCTTCTTCAGGTCCATTTCCTCGAACACGGCTTCGACAATGATATCGGCCTCGGCGAGGGCTTCCATCTCGGTCGCGCCGGTGATCAGCGTCATCCGGGCGTCCATGTCTTCCTGGGTCATACGGCCCTTGTCGACGGTCGCCTGGTAGTTCTTGGCGATCGTTTCCAGACCGCGGTCCAAGGCCGCCGAATCGTTCTCGACCACCGTGACCGGGATTCCCGCATTGGCGAAGTTCATGGTGATCCCGCCGCCCATCGTGCCGCAGCCGATGACGCCTGCGGTCGCGATTTCCTTGACCGGCGTGTCTTTCGGGACATCGGGGATCTTGGCGACTTCGCGCTCGGCGAAAAAGGCATGGCGCTGGGACGCCGCTTGGTTGGACCCGACCAACCCCTTGAAAATTTCCCGCTCTTTGGCAAGGCCTTCCGGGCCCGGCAGGGTCGCCGCGGCCTTCACGGCGTCGATACAGGCGAAGGGGGCGTCAAAACCGCGCGCCTTTTTGGCGATGGTTTTTGCAAATTCCTCGAAGACAGCCGGATTGTCGCGGGCCTCGGCGATTTTTTCGTCGATTTCCATGGTTCGCCGCAACACACCGCTTTCCGCCAGCCGTTCGGCTGCGGCCAGGGCGGCTTCCAAGGGGTCGCCCTCGACGACTTCGTCCACATAGCCCAGCTTCTGCGCCTTCGCGGCCGGTGCCAGTTCCCCGGAGGTGATCAGTTTCAGCGCGGCTTCGACCCCGGTCAGACGCGGCAGGCGCTGGGTTCCGCCGGCGCCAGGGATGATGCCAAGCGTCACTTCCGGCAGGCCCAGGCGGGTTTTGGCCGAGGCAACCCGGTAATGGCAGGAAAGGGCGGTTTCCAGACCGCCGCCGGCCGCGACCCCATGGATTGCCGCGACGACCGGTTTTTTCGAATTTTCGATGCGCAGGCAGACGCTGGGCAGATTCGGATCGGCCAGCGAGCGCGGGGTGCCGAATTCGGTGATATCGGCGCCGGCGCTGAACATGCGCCCGGCGCCCTTGATGACGACGGCGGTGACCGCGTCGTCCGCTTCGGCTTGGTCCAGGGCTTCCGAAATACCGGTCCGAAGTGCCAGGCCCAGACCGTTTACCGGCGGATTGTTCAGCGACAGGACAAGAATCGACCCATGCCGCTCGATCAGAACCGCATCACTCATGACAGGACTTTCCCCCCGATTACTACAAAAGGCATGCCCAACGGCGTTCTAGACTTCCAGCCATTCAGACCGGATCTGCGCGTCGGTGCGTAAGGCTTCCGGCGTTCCTTCGAACACCATATGGCCGTGCCCCATAACATAGACACGATGCGAAATGCGCAACGCTATTGTCAGTTTCTGCTCGACCAGAAGGATGGAAACCTTGCGTCTCGCAATCTCCTCTAGCAAGCCTGCGACCTTCTCAACCATTTGCGGGCTAAGCCCTTCGGTGGGCTCGTCGATCATGATCAGATCCGGGTCGCCCATCAGTGTACGGCACATGGTCAGCATTTGCTGTTCGCCACCCGACAATGCGCCCGCGCGAATATCGGCACGTTCCCGCAGGTTGGAGAACAGATCGAACATATCCTCGATCGACCAACGTCCTTCCTGCTTCATGCTCTTCATGCCCAGAACCAGATTCTGACGCACTGTCAGGGTCGGGAAAACGTCCCGGTTTTCCGGTACATAACCGATGCCGAGGCGGGCGATCTCATGCTGTTTCTTGCCTACCAGCTCGACGCCGCGGAACTTGATCGAGCCTTGCGGCGGGACCTCGCCCATGACGGCCTTGCAGGTGGTCGACCGGCCGACCCCGTTGCGCCCCAGCAGGCTGACGATTTCCCCTTCAGCGATGTCGAAGGAAACGCCCTGTAGTATGTGGCTCTTGCCATAGAAGGCTTGCAGGTCGCGCACTTCCAACATCAGGACGCCCCCTCGACCGTTTCGGTCTCTTCTTCCGGGGCTTCGCCAAGATAGGCCTCCTGAACCGCCTTGTTGTTGCGGATTTCCTCAGGCTTGCCGGTGGCTATGATTTCGCCATAGACCAAAACGGAAATCCGGTCCGCCAGGTCGAAAACGACCCCCATGTCGTGCTCCACCATGACCAGGGTCTTGCCCTCGGTCACCCGGCGGATCAGCTCCACCGTCTGGTCCGTTTCCGATGCGCTCATGCCCGCCGTCGGCTCGTCCAGCATGATGACATTCGCGCCGCCGGCGATGGTGATCCCGATTTCCAGTGTGCGTTGTTCCGCATAGGTCAGAACACCGGCCGGGATTGCCTGCCGGTCGGTCAGGCCAATCATTTCCAGGATTTCCGATGTCCGTTCGTTCAAATCCTTTTGCCGGCCGACAAGTTTCCAGAAAGCGTATTTCAGCCCCATGCTCCACAACAGACCGCAGCGCACGTTCTCAAAAACCGTCATGCGCGGGAAGATGTTGGTGATCTGGAAACTCCGGCTCAACCCTTTGCGGGCGATGGCATAGGGTTCCAGCGTGGTGACGTCCTCTCCGTTCAGGCCGATGCGCCCGGCAGTCTTGCTGTATTTGCCGCTGATCAGGTGGAAAAGGGTCGACTTTCCTGCACCGTTCGGTCCGATGATGGCGTGACGTTCCCCGGCCGGAATCTCCAGATCCACGCCCCGGATGATCTGCGTTTCACCGAAATCCTTGCGGATCCCCTGCAGGCTCAAGGCGGAAGCGCTCATCGGTCGCCTCCATTTTCTGAGAAGTCGTTGACCTCGGTCCAGGCTTCCCTGACCTGCGGTGTGGCGCGGTAGGTCGTATAAGCGCCAATGGCCGTGACGGCCAAAGCGAGGGCCCAGTTGGCCGGGTTATGGGTGTCGACCGCCATCCAGAAGAAATGCGCCACCGTGTCGCCGACCGGCGCGTTGTTGTAGTGGTTCAGCATCTCAAGCACCGCGACGGCGCCGGCCAAAGCGACCAGCAGCGGAATACCGGCGATCATATAAGGTTTTGCAAGCTGGCCGAGCCGCCCGGCTTTCATGGCCGGCCCGTGCATCATCATCAAGCCGGTCAGACCGGAAGGCACATACATTACCGTCAGCACGAAGAGCAGGCCGACATAGAGCAGCCAAAGCTCCGTATGATTGCTCAAGACCGTCTGCAGCAGGGTCAGCAGGACCGCGCCGACGATCGGGCCTATGAAGAAACCGATGCCCCCGATATAGGCCATCAACAGCACCCAGCCCGAGGTCGTCAGATTCAGGTTTTCCTCGGTCAGGATTTCGTAGTTGATCGCGAACAATCCGCCCGCGATCCCGGCGAAGAATCCCGACGCGCAGAAGGACATGAACCGAACCTGACGCTGGCTGTACCCGACGAATTCGGCCCGTTCCGGATTGTCCCGCACCGCGTTCGCCATGCGCCCGGCGGGCGTGAGGGAGAAGAGGTACATCAAGGCGGCGGCAATGAAGACGATGACCGCGGTGAGGTAATAGACCTCTATCTCCTTCAGGAATTCGGTGCCGAAGACCGGCGGGCCCATGGTGCGGTCGCCGCTGACGCCTTCCTCGCCACCGAAAAAGACGACGAAGATGATCGAACAGGCGGCGATCAATTCGCCCACGCCGAGGGAGATCATCGCGAAGACCGTTCCCGCGCGTCTGGTCGAGAAACTGCCTATGACGATGGCGAAGGCCAGGCCGAAGAGTCCGCCGATGAAAGGTAGGACCGGCAGTGGGATGGGCCATCCGTCAACTTCGATATAGTTCATGACATGGACGGAGAAGAACCCGCCCAGGCCGAAATACACCGCATGTCCGAAGGACAGCATGCCGCCCTGGCCCAACATCATGTTGTAGCTCAACGCGAAGACGATGGAGATGCCCATCTGGTTCATGATGGTGACGGAGACGGGCGAGGAGAATATGGCCGGCAACACCGTCAGCACGACCGCGCAGACGATCCATATGCCGAAGGGGCCGAGAAGCGCCGGCATCCGCGCCGGCTCGGATGTGTTCGCTGAAGACCGCATCATGTTTCCCGCTTACCCATCAGGCCGGTCGGCCGGAAAATCAGAATCAGGATCAACAACAGATAGGGCAGGATCGGCGCCACCTGCGGCAGGGAAAGCGACCACAGGTCCCGCAGGATATGATCGTCGCTGAAACTGATGCCGAGAAGATCGAGCAGGTCGGTCATCGAATAGTCGAGCGCAATCGCAAAGGTTTGCAGCCAGCCGATCAATAGCGAGGCGACGAAGGCGCCGGCCAGCGATCCCAGCCCGCCGACGACGATCACCACGAAAACGATGCTGCCCAGAACGAAGGCCATGCCTGGGAACGTCCCCAGCGCCGGTCCGGCGATGACGCCCGCCAATCCCGCCAGGGCGGAGCCGACGCCGAAGACGCCCATGAAGACCAGCGGCACGTTGTGTCCCAAATTCGCGACCGTGTTCGGATGCGTGATCGCCGCCTGGATGATCAAGCCGACGCGCGTGCGGGTCAGCATCGCCAGCAAGGCGATGAAGATGCCGATGGAGATGAAGATCATGAAGGCCTTATAGGCCGGGAAGGACTGACCGAAGAGGGTGAATAGCGGGAAATCCAGCAATTCAGGCTCGTGATAGTCTTTCGTCGCTTTACCCCAGAAAAACTGCACCACTTCTTCGATCAGGAAGGCGAGGCCGAAGGTGAAGACCAGTTCCGCGACATGGCCCCAGCGGTGAACGTAGCGCAGGCCGTATCGCTGAATCAGGGCGCCGACCACGCCGACCAGGATCGGCGCGAAGATCAGCCCGCCCCAGAAGCCCATATAGCCGCTGATCGTATAGGCGAAATACGCGCCCAGCATATAGAAACTGGCATGTGCGAAATTGAGGACGCCCATCATGCTGAAGATCAGGGTCAATCCGCTGGACAGCATGAATAGAAGCAGGCCCGTAACCAGACCGTTCAGAAGGGAAAAGACGACTAACTCCACCGTACCCCCGCGTGGCTTATTCCCGTAAAAAAGCGTCTATGAACCGGACGGTAGCGAAATGGCGACTCGATGCTCTGGTCAAATGACGTCGCGCCGAGCCGCCTTTTCGAGTGGCACGCCTTACGACGGCCGTTTCATCTCGCAACTTGTCGGAAGGTCCTTGCCGGCTTCCTTGATGGTTTTTTCGGTCAACAGGCCATAGCCGGAATTGTCGGCATCGACCTCGATGTTCTTGTCCGTGTGGACCGCGATATTCACATCCTGGATCAACTGATGATCGCTTGCCCGCATATGGACGTCGCGGCCGTAGATGTTCGTGAAGTCCATGCCTTCCAACGCGGTTGCGACCGCCACCGGCTCATCCGTTCCGGCCGCTTCCATCGCCTTTGCCAGCATTTGGATCACGCTGATGATGCGCGGCTGGTTCAGGTCCTTGTCCGGATTGACCTTCTTGAACCCGTCGTTGAAGGCTTTGAACTCGGCGCTGGGCGGATTGAAGGTGCCCTCATGGACGACGCGGATGACGTCCACGCCCTTATCCGCGAAGGTCGCGGTGATGCCGTCATGGGCGCCGTAATAGGTGAAGATCGGCGCGTCCACGCCGGCTTCCACGATGGCCTTGCCCAGGCCGACCATGTCGGCACCCCAGTTGCCGGTGATGACCGCATTCGCGCCGGAGGATTTGATCTTCGTGGCGTAGGGGGTGAAATCCTTCACCTTGCCGATCGGATGCAACTCGTTGCCGACGATTTCGATATCCGACCGCTTTTCGCCCAGGAACTTCACCGCAGCATCGGCGACGGCCTTCCCGAAGGAATAGTCCTGCCCGATGATATAGACCTTCTTGATGTCCTGGTCCGCGGCAATCACGTCGGTCAGCGCGTCCATCTTGATGTCGGCATTGGCGTCGAAACGGAAGTGCCAGAAATTGCATTTCTCATTGGTCAGCGCCGGGTCGACCGCGGAATAATTCAGGAAAATGATGCGCTGTTCCGGATTGCGCCGGTTGTGCTTTTCAATCGCGTCGGTCAGCGCGTTGGCGACGCCCGAACTGTTGCCCTGGACGATATAGTGGATGCCTTCGCTGATCGCGCGCTTCAACTGGATCAGGCTTTCCTTGGGGCTGATCTTGTTGTCCATCGGCACGATTTCGAACATCCGGCCGCCAAGCACGCCGCCCTTGTCGTTGACCAAGGTCTGCGCCGCGTATTCGAAGGTGCGATAGCCGGATTCACCGGTCGTTGCGAAGGGACCCGACAAGGGGTCGATAAAGGCGATACGGATATTGTCCGCCGCATAAGACGCGCCGGTGAAGGTTGCGGCCAGTAAGGCGGTCGCAGTTAGAGTCCTGACTGTTTTGAAAATTCCCATATTTTCCTCCCGTCTACGATGAAACAGCGCTTTTTCAACGCCCAACCTTTTCGGTTGGATCGGTGCCGTTTCGATGGCCTTGTTCGACCGTTGGACGAAAGTAGACCCCTACTGTCGATCAGAATCAAGAAAGGACTGCGCCGGCGGCGCAAAGGCAGGTTCCGGAGAAGACGGCCGTATGCGCGTTATTCCGGCCTTTGCATCCGGCAGGATGTCTGCAGTTCCGCGCCTGCGGCGGTTACGGTCGATTCAGTCATCAACCCGAAACCTGAATTGTCCGCATCGATCACAATGTCGCGGTTGGTATGGGTCAGGACGTTGATGTCCTGGATGATCTGATGATCAGCGGGGCGCATATACAGTTTGCGGCCATAGATATTGGTCATTTCCAGCCCTTCCATGGCGCGCGCGACGGCCACCGGTTTCTCGGTTCCGGCCTTTTCCATGGCCTTCGCCAGGAATTGCAGCACGCCGATGATGCGCGGCTGGTTGATGTCCATCTCAGGATTCGCGGTCTTGAAGGCCTCGTTGAAGGCTTCGAAGTCCGGGCTCGGCGGATTGAAGGCGCCTTCATGCACCACGCGGATGCGGCCCAGCCCTTTTTCGCCGAAGGTCGCCGTAATGCCGTCATGGGCGGCATAGAAGGTGAAAATCGGCACATCAAGGCCGGTTTCGATGATCGCCTTGCCCAGGCCGACCATATCCACGCCCCAATTGCCCGTGATGACCGCATCGGCGCCCGAGGCTGCGATCTTCGTCGCATAGGCGGAAAAGTCCTTCACCTTGCCGATCGGGTGCAGCTCGTTGCCGACGATTTCAATATCCGGCCGTTTGGCGGCCAGGAACGTGACGGCGGCGTCGGCAACAGCCTTCCCGAAGGAATAGTCCTGACCGATGATATAGACCTTCTTGATGTCCTGGTTTTCGGCGATGACGTCTGTGATTGCGTCCATTTTCATATCCGCATGGGCATCGAAGCGGAAATGCCAGAAATTGCATTTATCGTTGGTCAGCGCCGGGTCGTTGGCGGAATAGTTCAGGAACAGGACGCGCCGGTCCGGATTGCGCCGGTTGTGCTTTTCAACCGCTTCCGTGATGGCGCTGGCCACCGCGGAGCTGGCCCCTTGGGCGATATACCGGATGCCGTCGTCGATGGCGCGTTTCAACTGGATCAGGCTTTCCTTCGGACTGCCCTGGTTGTCCATGGGCACGATTTCGAACTGCTTCCCGCCCAGCACGCCACCCTTTTCGTTCACCATCAGTTTGGCGGCCAGTTCGAACGTCCGGAACCCGGCCTGGCCGGACCGCGCAAAGGGGCCGGACAGCGGATCGATGAAAGCGATCCGAATAGTGTCGGAGGCCTGGGCGGCACCGATGGTCAGGAAAGCGGAAAGAAGCAGGGCAAATGCGTTTCGAAACACGGCAAACCTTCAATCAAGTTCAATCAGTCTGGACTTTGGGCGGCTCTTGTCCCTGCGTCACGGCAGTTTTGCAAGCGAAGCCTCATCACTTTACGGTAAAACGCGGCGATACTCTGGCCAACCCAGCCGATATGGCGAACGGAAAACAGTCCCGGATACGGGCGCAAATTCATGGGAGATGGAACGCTGAGCGAATTGCTTTACGAAGTCCACGGGGAGATCGGCGTGGTGACGCTGAACCGGCCCGAGGCACGGAACGCGCTGACCTTCGGCATGTATGAAGGCTTGGCCAAGATCTGCCGCGAAACCGAAATCGGCGGCCCGGTGAAGGCCATTGTCGTGCAGGGGGCGGGCGGAAAGGCCTTTGCGGCCGGAACGGATATCTCCCAGTTTCGGGCCTTCGCCGAACCGGAAGACGCGCGGCGCTATGAATCCACCATGGATGAAGTGCTGACCGATATCGAGAAATGCCCGGTGCCGACCATCGCGGCGATTACCGGTGCCTGCACAGGCGGCGGGGCCGCCATCGCGGCGACCTGCGATATCCGGATCACCGATGAGCGTCTGCGCTATGGGTTTCCGATCGCGCGCACGCTGGGCAATTGCCTTTCCATCGCCAATCTGGGACGGCTGGCGCCGCTGATCGGCGTCGGGCGGTTGAAGGAAATTCTGCTGACGACGCGGTTGATCGAGGCGCAGGAAGCGCTCGCCATCGGCCTTGTGTCGGAAGTGTTGCCGGATGCGGACGCCGTCCAAGCCCGCGCCATGGAATTGGCCGAGACGCTGGCCGGCAACGCGCCGCTTTGCATGCGGGCGACCAAGGAAGGCATCCGCCGTCTGCGTGTCGACGGTACCGAGGCAAGCGGCGACGACTTCATCGTCGAATGCTATATGAGCGACGATTTCAAGGAGGGCATCGAGGCCTTCCTGGGTAAGCGCAAACCTACTTGGCGGGGGCGCTGACATGGTTGGACCGTTACAAGGCTGCCGGGTTCTGGAACTGACCCATATCATGGCGGGACCGACCTGCGGGATGATGCTGGCCGATATGGGGGCCGACGTTATCAAGGTCGAAAAACCGACCGGCGACGATACACGACGGCTGACGCCGCCCACCATCAACGGCGAAAGCGCCGCTTTCCTGATGATGAACCGCAACAAGCGGGGCCTTGCCCTGGACCTGAAACAGGATTCCGCGCGCGACGCGCTGAAGACCTTGTTGAAGGACGCGGATGTGGTGATCGAGAATTTCCGCGGCGGCACGATGGAACGGCTCGGCCTGGGTTACGAAACGCTGAAGAAGGAAAACCCGGGGCTGATCTTCGTCTCGATTTCCGGTTTCGGTCGAACCGGCCCCTATGCCTCCCGCGGCGGGTTCGACCTGATCGCGCAGGGCATGTCCGGCATCATGACGATTACCGGTGAAGGGCCCGGCCGGCCGCCGGTTAAGGTCGGCGCGCCGCTATCGGACATCACCGCCGGGATCATCGCGGCGATGGCGGTGTCGGCCGCCTATGCTCATAAGCTGAAGACGGGGGAGGGGCAAAAGGTGGATACCTCGCTCTTCGAAGCGGCGATCACGCATACTTATTGGCAGTCGGCGATCGCCTTCGCGACAGGGGAGACGCCGCATCCCCTGGGCTCCGCCCATCCCTTGAGTGCGCCCTATCAAGCGTTCCAGACGTCCGACGGTTGGATCAACCTGGGGGCCGCGAACCAGCGCAACTGGGAAAAACTCGTCAATTGCATCGGGGCGCCGGAATTGAACGAAGATCCGCGCTTCGTCACCAATCACGAGCGCATGCATAATCTGCCGGCGCTGGAGGAAGCTTTGAACGCGGTCTTCCGGCAACGCACGACGGAAGACTGGTTGGCCGCGCTGGAGGAAGCCGGCGTGCCGGCAGGCCCGGTCCTGACGGTCAATGAAATGCACGAGGACCCTCAGGCCCTGGCCCGGGAGATGATCGTGGAAACGGAACATCCCGTAGCGGGCATGACCAAGGCGCTCGGTTTGCCGGTGAAATTCTCCGAAACACCGGGCGGTATAGAGCGGCCCGCCCCGTTGCTGGGGCAACACTCCGCCGAGGTGCTGGCGGAAGGCGGCTATGATCAGGCCGCAATCGACGCAATGATCGCATCGGGCGCGGTGATCGTTACCGACCCGCCCGCCTAGACAGGCCGCAACATCCCGGACTAGGCGCTGCGGCGATGTTCGTAGGCGCCCAGTTCCGGGGCCTTGTGGAACTTGCCGTCCTTCATGATGGCGACAAGGCGCGCATGGTCCTGCAGCACCTTCACGTCGCGGGATGGGTCGCCGTCCACCAGCAGCATATCGGCAAGGTTGCCTTCGCGGATCGTGCCCAACCCATTCTCTTTGCCCAGACGCAGGCCCATCAACTGGCCGCCATACATGGTGGCCGCGCGGATCGCTTCCAGCGGTGTGAAGCCCAGCATGTCGACGAAGTATTCCAGGTCCGTGGCATTGGTTCCGTGCGGGGTCCAGGCGAAGCCGTAATCGCCGCCGATCAGGACGCGGATACCGCGCTTGTGCATTTCCTTCATGGACACGATGGCGTGTTCCAACTCGCGCTCGTACATGTCGGTCAACGGCGTACCCGGCGTGATGCCGTATTCGCCGGCATTGCGCGCCGTGTTGATCAACCAGGCGATCGCGGGGGCGACGAAATGCTTGTCCTTGTTCGCCTCCAGCATGTCCATGCTTTCATTGTCATGGAACGAGGCATGGTAGATCACCTCGATCCCGTATTTGACGCAGCGCTTGACCGATTCCTTCGACCGGGCATGGGCGGCCATGGTGCGGTGACGGCCCTTGGCTTCCGCCGCAATGATGGCGAGTTCGTCATCGGCGAATTGGTTTTCTTCCGCGCCCATGCTGGTGATCTCTTCGCCGGACAGGTTGATCTTGATGGTGTCGACGCCGATTTTCATCATCTCGCGCGTCTTGCGGCGGCAGTCTTCCACCCCGGAAACCACGATCCCCAGATTGAGGCCCTCATGCGGGATATGCGGCAGGGATGCATCGCCCAAACCGCCGACGGAGGTCAGTTCCGGTGTCGCCGCGGTATAGCGCGGACCTGGGACTTTGCCCGCGTTGATCGCGTCGCGGATGACGACGTCCAGCCGGGGCTTTGCGGCGGCCGCGCCGTACCCGGCTGTGAAACCGGAATCCAGCAGGATCTTCGCCATATAGACGCAATTCAGCATATGTTCTTCGACCGGCATCATCTGTATCGGGTTGATGCCGGGCGCGTTGTTCCAGCTTAGATGCAGATGCGCGTCGATCAGGCCGGGCATCAAGGTCATGCCGCGCCCGTCGATGCGCTGGCCGCCATTGCTGTTCCAGCCGTAACTTCCCTGGCCGAAGCCGCCGCCCGACCGCTGGACCGATTTGATCCGGTTGCCGGAAACGGTCACCTCGCCGTTGAACGGCTGATCGCCGGTGCCATCGATGATCCGGACATTGGTGAAGACGATATCGGACGACCCGTTGCCGTTTCCGTTGCCGCCGCCCCATCCGCCAAAAGTCGACTCAGCCATGGTTCAATCTCCTCCATTGGGCCGCGTTCGATGCGCGGCCGCTTCCAAATGCTCGTTCAACGCAAATGTTCTTTCAACAGGGTCGCCGTTCTTTCGGGCGCTTCCATCATCATCCAGTGGGCAACGTCGGGGATGACCTCCAGACGCGCGCCCGAAATCGCTTCCGCCAGGGCCTTACCCATCGTTACCGGCGCGACAGGGTCTTTGTCCCCGGCGATCAGCAAGGTGGGCGCCTTGATCGCCGCATGCTCCGACGGTTTCGCCTCGCTTAGTGCGATACAGTGTTCCGCATAGCCGCGCGGATCCTGGCGCATCAGGCTTTCCCGGACAAAGGCCGGAACCACCGGGTTGGCCTTGCGTGAGGCTTCTGAAACGCTGCCCTGCGACACGGCATCGGCGATGCCCGCCATACCATGCAGCCGGGCGGCTTCCGCCCGCTCCTTCAAACCGGCCCGCGCGGCAATAGGCGGTTCCAGAATAGGCCCCATCAGGGTCAGGGCGGCGACGCATTCGGGGTGCTGCGCGGCAATATATTGGCACACCAGGGTTCCCATGGAATGGCCGACGAAGTGGGCCTTGGCGACGCCGGCGGCGCGCAGGGCGTCCAGAACGTTGTCGGCCATGCCCTGGATGCCGGACCGGCCGGGCCGGATCGGGGAGCGTCCCGCGCCCGGCAGATCCGGGCGCAGCACGCGAAAACCTTCCATAATCCCCATCAGGGGCTGGAAGCTGTTCGAATCCCCGCCCAGGCCATGCACCATCACAACCGCCGGCCCGGTATCGGGTCCGGTGTCTTCCATGACCATGCTGCCCAGGGTGCGATCCGTCATGATCAGATTGCCTCGACCGGGTTTTCCAAGGTGCCGATGCCGGCGATCTCGACCTTCACAGTGTCGCCGGGTGTCAGGTATTTCGGCGGCTTGAAACCGATGCCGACGCCAGCCGGCGTGCCGGTCGCGATGACGTCGCCCGGCATGAGCGTGATGCCGTTTGAAATAGCCGCGATGATGGTGGGCACATCGAAGATCAGCAGGCTGGTATTGGAATCCTGACGCAGTTCGCCATTGACCCAGCATTTGACTGTCGTGTCGCCCAGGTCGATCTCGTCAGCCGTCACCGCGACGGGCCCCATCGGGCAGAACGTATCCTGCGATTTCCCGATCAGCCATTGGCTGTGCTGGCCTTGCAAATCGCGGGCCGTGACATCGTTGATGACGGTGTATCCCCAAACATGGGAAAGCGCATCTTCCTTGGAGATATTGCGACCGGACTTGCCGATGATGACGCCCAGTTCCGCTTCGTAATCGACGGCGGTTGTGACCGAGGCATCCATCTTGATGGCGGCGCCGTCGGGAACCACCGTTTCCGGCAGTTTGGAAAAGACGATCGGCGCTTCGGGCACCGCGCCCTTGGCAGCGGAACTGTCGAAGCCGGAATTTGCGAATTCGTGGGCGTGTTCGTGATAGTTCTTGCCGACGCAGAAGATATTCCGATGCGGACGGGGGATCGGCGCGCAGATTTTCACGTCAGCGATGGGAAGGGAGTCCAAGGTGCCCGGAACGTCGCGTCCGATCAGGGCGGCGACGCCGTTGCCATCCGCGGCAAGGTCAAGGCGGTCGACCGTGTCGCCATTGCCGGACAGTTTGCCCAGATGGGTGCCGCCTTGCCATTCGAATACGCAGAACTTCATCACTTATCCTCTTCAGGTTTGGTCCGGTATCAGGATGGTTGATCCGGTGGTTTCGCGTGCTTCCAAAGCGCGATGCGCTTCCGCGGCGTCGCTCAATTTGAACTTCTGTCCGATCTCGACCGTCACGGTGCCGGTTCGGATAGCCTCGAAAAGGCGCGCGGATATGGCTGCGACCTTTTCCGGTGTGTCGGTATAGTGGCCGTAATTGGGGCGCGACAGGGTGACGGATTTCGAGGCCAGGGAACTGACATTCCAGGACCCGATATCGCCGGAAGCCTGCCCGAAACTGACCAGATGTCCGCAAGTGGCGAGCGCGCCGATGGAATGCGCGAAACTGTCCTTACCGACCGCATCGTAGATGACATCCGCGCCATGCCCCTTGGTCAGATCCTTGACTTGGTCTTCCAGGCTTTTCTCGCCCGGCGTGATGACGTGATGGGCGCCCGCGGCGCGCGCGATCCGCGCCTTTCCTTCCGACGACGTCGCACCGATAACGGTCGCGCCCAAACGGTTCGCCCACTGGCACAGCATCCGCCCGACACCGCCGGCGGGCGCATAGATCAGGACGGTTTCCTTGGGCTGCACGGCATGCACCTGATGCAGCAGGAATTCGGCGGTCATGCCTTTCAGCAAGCCGGCCGCGGCCGTTTCATCGTCGATCCAGTCGGGTAGGGGGATAACCAGCGCGGCATCCATGGTGCGGTGGCTGGTATAGGCGCCGACCGGCGGGCAGGCATAGGCGACGCGCTGCCCTTCACGCAGGTGGCGGACGCCGGGGCCGACATCGATGACCGTGCCGGCGGCTTCCATGCCGGGCGCCTGCGGCGGTTCCAGCAGCTTGAAGTAACCCGTGCGGCAATAGACGTCGATATAGTTGACGCCGATGGCCGTTTGTTTGATTCGAACCTCACCGGGCCCGGGTGCCGGTGCTTTGATCTTGGCCGCGTGCAGCTCTTCCGGTCCGCCATGTCGGTCGATAACCATGGCGGTTCCGTCCATTCCCCTGGCGATCCCATTGCCGGCGGAAACTGCAGGGGCGGCGATACCCGCACCGGGGCGCGGCCGTTCCACCCGTTCGCGGATCGCTTCAAACCCGGCCTCGTAGACGCCTTGGGTGACGAGGTCCCGCAATTCGTTCTCCCGGCCGGGCGGGGTATCGAACTTGGATGACCAGTGCCAGAAGGTCCGGTTGCCGTCCGTGACCGGTTTAAGGCGCACTTCCGCCAGATAGTTCTGCAACGGTACGTCGGCGTCGACGATGGCGTAACGGAACCGGTATTCCTTGTCGGAGAGGGACAGCAATTGTTCCCGTATCCGTTCGCCGCCTTGCAGCGTGAAGTTCCGCACCGCGCCGACTTGGTCGGTCTTCCGTCCGGCTTCCAGGCTGCTGCGGCGCACCGCCGGGTGCCATCGGTCATGGCCGTTGAAATCGCGCAGCACGTCCCAGACCGCCGCGATGGGCGCATCTATGACCGTGCTGCACTCGACCTTGACCGACATGGATCAGCTCCCGAACTTCTCTTTCAGGGCGTTGAAGCCGCCCTGGAAGACGCCGTTGCCGACCAACTCGGTCAGCTCGGATTCGCGGCCCGGCGCGCAGTCGAATTCCGCGGACCATTCGGCGAAGGTGCGGTTGCCGTCGGTGATCGGGGTCAGCTTCAAGGTCGCGATATAGTTTTCCACGCCCATCGGACTTTCCAGGATCGAATAGGTGCAGGAAAAATCATAGTCGCTCAGCGCGAGCAGCTGTTCGCGAATAAAGCCGCCATCCTTAAGCCGGAAGGCGCGGACGCATCCGACCTGGTCCGATGGTTGGCCGCCTTCAATCCGGCTTTCGGCGATGGCCGGGTGCCAGTCGGGCAGGGCGTTGAAGTCCCGCACGGCCGCCCATAGGCGGTCGGCGGGCGCTTCGATGACGGAGGATGTATAGACCTCAACCATGATCAATCGTCCGACTTATCGGTCTTGTTGGACTTGGCGAGACTTTGGGCGTCCTTCGCGCTGCGGAAGATATCCCCCATCTTGGCGACATTCGGATTTTCGACGCCGATCTCCTTCATCAACTCGTCGATCAGCGGGGCCTGGGCCCGATAGCGCAGCGCGCTTTCGATGACTTCGTCCGTCGGCGACCGGCTGCCGCCGCCACCGCCGCCGGTCAGCCCATCGACATGCAGGATCTTGATGCCGTCGATCTTCTCCATCGGCTTGACGCTTTCCCGCACGATACCCTCCAGACGGTCGATCATCTTCGACCGCAGCTGGCCGGCGCGCGCATCCTCGGTCAGGATGTTCTCCGCCTCGTTCTTCAGGCGCTGTGCCTCGGCCGCGACCGCCGCCGTGACCTTGTCGGCCTCGGCCGCGATCTGGCGGGTGTCCGCATCCTTGCGGGCGATCATGCGGTCGATTGCGGACAGGCGCTCGGCGACCTCGGTTTCGCGGGTTGTGTTGACCTTTTCCTCGGCCTCCACCGCGCGGGCACGGACCGCTTCGACACCGATGCGGGTTTCCGCTTCCTCCGCCTGTTTCTGCAGCACGGCGATCTGACGTTCGATTTCCGCCAGTTCCAGAACCTGCGCGCGTTCGACTTCAAGCCGCTTCAAATCGCGGTCCTGAACGATGCGCGCTTCTTCCAAGCCGCGGTCGGACGCGATACGGGCGCGCTCGATTTCCTCGCGGGCGGAGATTTCCGCTTCCTCGATGGTTTGACGCTGGGCGATCTGCTGCGACCGCAGCAGCCGGTCGCGTTCGATGCGGGCCTTGTCCAGCGTCTGGTCGAGTGAAATCCGCGCGGTTTCGACGGCCTTGTTGGCGCCGATCTTGGCGGTTTCGATTTCCTGGCCGCGGGCGATGTCGCGGGCCTCGGTCTCTTGATCGGCCATGATCCGCGCTTCACGCAACTGGCGCTCGGACACGATCTTCGACCGCTCCAGGTCCTCGTTCGCGCTGATCTCGGAGCTTTCGACGTCGTGGCGCTGTTTGATCTGTTCCTGACGGATCAGCCGTTCGCGCTCGATGCGGGATTTCTCCAGCGATTGTTCCTGCGCGATGCGGGCCTGTTCGACTTCCTGATGCGCCTTGATCTCTTCTTCTTCCAAGGTCCGGCGTTGTTCGATTTCATAGGTCCGGGTTTCGCGATCCGTCGCGATGCGGGACCGTTCGATTTCCGCCTGACGGGTGACGCGGGTGCGCTCGATTTCGGCGCGTTGCTCGGCCCGCAGGGATTCCAGCGTGCGTTCCTGGTTCAGGCGGGAACTCTCGCTTTCCTCCTCAAGTTTCAGGGTTTCCTTTTCCGCTTCCAGATTGCGGGTACGGATCGCCAGCATGGAGGATTGTTCGATATCGTTACGCAGCTTGCGGCGGGACTCGATGGTCTCGATCAGCTGGGTCAGACCCTCGGCGTCGAACCGGTTGGCCGGGTTGAAATATTCCAGATTGGTCTGGTCCAGATCCGTGATCGCGACGGATTCAAGCTCCAGCCCGTTCTTGGCCAGGGCCTCCGCCGCGCGTTTTTCGACGATTTCCACATAGTCGCCGCGCTTTTCGTGCATTTCGTCCAGGCTCAACTCCGCCGCGACGGACCGCAACGCAGAGATGAACTTGCCGGAAAGCAATTCGGCCAGCCGGTCCGGGTCGGTCGTGCGGCGACCCAGGGTCGATGCCGCGGCTGCAACTGCTGTCTTTTCCTGGACCACGCGGACGAAGAAATCCGCCTCGATATCGACCCGCATGCGATCGCGGGTGATGACGGCCTCTTCCTTGGTGCGGGCGATCGGGATGCGCACGACGTTCAGGTTGACCGGCGTCACCTCGTGGACAATCGGCAACACCAACGCCCCGCCGTTTATCACCACCTTTTCCCCGCCGAAGCCGGTTCGGACGAAGGCTTCCTCCTTGGTGGAGCGGTGATACAGCCAGTTCAGCAAATAGACGGCCACAACGATCACGATGATCGCGACGATGAGCCAGAGAATGATCGATCCTATCAGACCGGTAGTCATGGTCTTTCTCCCCCTCAGCCGGTTTTGCCCGAGGCAGTGGTAATTGCCTTGAAGGCCTTTGTTTGTTCGGTAAGCGCGATTTCGGTCGGCAGACGCTCCATAGAGGAGGCGCCGTAGAAACCGTGGCAATGATCGGTGTTGTCCAGGATGTATTGGGCGTCGTCGGGCATCGCGACCGGGCCGCCATGGACGAGCACGAGGACTTCCGGGTTGACCCGGCGCGCAGCCTCGGACCAGGCGTTCACCATGGCTGGGCAATCTTCCAGTTTCAGGGACGTTTCCGCCCCGATGGACCCGCCGGTCGTCAGTCCCATATGGCAAACGATGATATCCGCACCGGCCGCTGCCATCGCGGCAGCCTCGTCCTCGTTGAAGACGTAAGGCGTGGTCAGCAGATCCTTTTCGTGCGCCATGCGGATCATGTCGACCTCCTGGCCATAAGACATGCCCGTCTCTTCCAGATTGGCGCGGAAGGTGCCGTCGATCAGCCCGACCGTCGGGAAGTTCTGAACGCCGGAAAACCCGACGGCTTTCACCCGGTCGAGATATTCGTCGAAAATGCAGAAGGGGTCGGTGCCGTTCACGCCCGCCAGAACCGGTGTGCTCTGCACCACCGGCAAGACCTCATGCGCCATTTCCATGACGATGTCGTTGGCGTTGCCATATGCCATCAGACCGGAGAGCGACCCGCGGCCGGCCATCCGGTATCGGCCTGAATTATAGATCACGATCAGATCGATGCCGCCGGCTTCCTCGCATTTCGCCGACAGGCCCGTGCCCGCGCCGCCGCCGATGATCGGTTCGCCGTTCCGCCGCATCGTGTGGAACTTTTCAAGAAGTGTCTTTCGCTCAATGCGCGGCATTGCGGGCCTCTCTTCTTATCGGATTGATTTCGTCCAACGCCCTGACGGCGGCATCCGCGAAGCCGGGGTCGTTGATGTGATGGGGGACCCGAACCAATCGCCGGTTCGGGCTTTCCTTGAAATTGCGGGTAATCGCGTCGAACAGGGCCGCATCGGCTTCCGGGTCGTGGAAAGCCTGGCCCGGCGCGTCGAGCGCGGAAACGCCTTTTTCGGGGATCAGGAAACGCACCGGTCCGTCCATGCGGTTCAGGCGTTCCACGATCCATTCGCCCATGCGGACATTTTCGTCCCGCGTGGTGCGCATCAGGGTGACCTGCGGATTATGTTCGACGAAGGTCCGGCTGTTATATTTCTCAGGTACGGTATTTCGCGCGCCGAAATTCACCATGTCCAGCGCCCCGACCGACCCGACATAGGGAATGCGGGTGCGGATGAAGGCGCCGAAACGGTCTTCGTCGGCGGCGAACACGCCCCCCATCATCATGTCGCAAACCTCGGTCGTGGTCAGGTCTATGGCCGCCGACAGCAAGCCGCTATCGGCCAGTTTCTCCATCGACTTTCCGCCGACCCCAGTGGCGTGGAAAACGAGGCAATCGTAGCGGTCTTCCAGTTGCGCGGTGATCTGTTGGACCGCCGTGGTGGTGACGCCGAACATGGTCAGACCCAGGCCGGGCTTGTCGGTTGCGGCCTGCACCGTTTTTCGCGTGGATTTGACCATTCCGGCGATGGCGTTCGCGCCGTTGGCCAGCACACGGCGAGAAATTTGGTTCAATCCCTGAACGTCGGTGACGGAATACATCATCATGATATCCGCCGGCCCGACATATTGGCCCACATCGCCCGAAGCGACGGTGGAGATCATGACCTTGGGCACCCCGATCGGCAGGCGCCGCATCGCTGGCGTGGCGAGCGCCGTGCCGCCGGAACCGGCCGCCGAAATCACGCCGCCGATGCCGCGTTGCCGGGGCAGCCAGTTTTCGAATGCATCCTGCATAGCGCGGATGGACGCACCGCGATCGCCGCTGAAGACCGATCCCGCGCCGCCGCGTGCATAGGCCGCGACCATATGCGGCGGGACGTCGGCGGAGGAGGGTTTGCCGGATGTGGACAGGTCGACCGTGCGGACACTGAGCCCCTGTTCCACGATCCGGTCACGGATATAGTTCAGTTCCGCGCCCTTGGTATCGAAGGTCCCGACGACGTAGACATCGTCGCCGCGCAGCAGTTCAAGCGGCGTCAACGGTTCAGCGAAGACCGGCTCCGGCTTGCTGTCGAAGGGGCGGGCCGGTTTCGACACCGGCTGCTTTGCCGGACGCTCACCCGGCTTGCCCTCCTGCCAATGGGCGCTCGACCAGCGCGTCGGCGGCACATAGACCAGTGTCGATTTTTCGTCCGGCGCGGTTTCTTCCGGTTGTTCCTCTTGGGTTTCCTCCCGCTCCACCACCGGTTCTTCGGTGTCGTCGGGCTTTGCGGAGGACGTTTCCTGCGGTGTCGCCGCGGGGATCATCGGCAGGTCGACATCTTCGTGGGAATGGCGTCCGACGCCCAGAAGACGTTCCTGCAAGGTGCGGTCGGCGGCCAATTGCTTGGCGGGCATCACATTGCCCACGCGCCCGTTCACCATGATCGCCACGTCTTCGGAGACGGAGGTCGCGACGGCGATATTCTGTTCGATCAGCAGGATCGTTACGTCGCTTTCTTCCGCCAATGTCCGCAGCAGGTTTTCGACCTGGTCGACGATGACCGGCGCGAGGCCTTCGGTCGGCTCATCCAGAATCAACAGACGCGGGTCCTGCAGCAAGGCGCGGGAAATCGCGACCATCTGCTGTTCGCCGCCGGAAAGCTGACCGGCCCCATTGCGCCGGCGTTCGTACAGACGGGGGAATGTGTCGTAGACGCGGTCGATGGTCCAACTGCGCCCGCTGCCGGAAACCAGGCGCAAATGTTCTTCCACCGTCAGCGACGGCCACAGGCGGCGGCCCTGCGGGCAGTAGCCGACGCCGATGGACGAAATCCGATGCGTCGGCTGGCCGGTGATCTCCTGACCCTCGAACTGAACCGACCCGCGCCGTGCTGGCAGCAGTCCCATAATGGCGTTGCACAGTGTCGTCTTGCCCATGCCGTTCCGGCCGACGATGGAGAGGACCCCACGGTCGAGCGTCAGGTTCACGCCCTGCAGCGCGTGCGAATGCCCGTAATAGACATGCAGGTCGCGGACCTGCAGGACCGGGGCGTTGGAATTTCCGCGGCGGTTGCGATCAGCCATGACCATGCCCCAGATAAAGTTCCTGCACTTCCGGATCGTTTTCGATCTCTTCCGGCGTGCCTTCCTTAAAGATCCGCCCGTTATGCATCATGGTGACCGACTCCGAGACGCGCAGCGCCACATCCATGTCGTGTTCGATGATGATGAAGCCGATATGGTCCGGCAGGGCCTGAAGGATTTCGACCAGTTCGGTCCGCTCCGTCGGGGAAAGACCGGCGGCGGGTTCGTCGAACAGGATCAGGCGCGGGGCACCGGCCAGCGCCAGCGCGATTTCGAGCTGCCGCTGCTGGCCGTGGCTCAAATCCCCGACGGGGGTGTCGCGCACATTGTCCAGATGGACGGCGGAAAGAAGCGTTTCGGCTGCTTCCATGCCGCTGTCGTCCTTGCGGGGGCGGCGCAGGGAGAATCTCCCGCGGCTCACGCCCCGGCAGGCGAGATAGATGTTGTCGATGACGCTGAGGCCGCCGAACAGAAGTGAAATCTGATAGGTGCGGCGAAGGCCGCGACGGATCCGCTCATGTACCGGCAGATCCGTCACGTCTTCTCCGAATAGACGCACGCGACCCGTGGTCGGGGGAAAATCCCCGGTGATCGCGTTGAACAGGGTGGTCTTGCCCGCACCGTTGGATCCCAGGACCGCCCGCCGCTCGCCCGCCTTGACGGTCAGGTTGATGTCCGCCAGCGCCACAAGCGCGCCGAAATGGCGGCTCACGGCTTCAAGTTCCAGCGCGTAGAGGCCGGCACTTTGCAGACGGGAGAGGGCGGAGGTCGCAGGCATTGTCTTTAGTCTTCCAACGATGCTGGTGTTTTCGGCTTAGTTGCCTGGCATTCGTTGCCTGGCATTAGTTGCAAGGCGGGCTTTCGCGACCGACCTGGCCGTATTCCAGGAACTTGTCGTAGGAAACACCAAGCGTCTGGTTGACCTGCGGAATGACCTTCACGGTCTTGTTCACGAGGTTGCCTTCCGGCCCTTCGATGACTTCCGTCAGGAAGATATCGGCTACGGCCTGACGGCGTTCGTCCAGGTGGACCTTGCCGGTCGGCGTTTCGAACTCAAGGTTCGACAGGGCTTCACGATACTTCTTGCCGCCGTCGGACAGATCGCCGTTCACTTCGTTAAGCGCCAACAGGGCCGCCTTGGTGTTGATGTAGTAGGAATGCGCGAACAGCGAAGGCGAGGGGAAGCCGTCCGGGAACTGCTTCTTATACGCCTGTACGAATGCATCCCAGCGCGGATCGTCCCAGGTATCCGATACCGGACCCGCGGACGGCGTGCCGATGATGAAATCCCGGGTCCGACCCTTGGAGCCCAGCACCGTCTGGTCGACCGTGATCGAACCGCCGATCAGGGGCAGTTCCCCGCCGGCCTGCTCGTACTGGGTCAGGAAGTTGACCGCGTCCGCACCGCCGAGAGCGACATAGATCGCGTCGACATCGTCCGGCAGCGCGGCGATGACCGAGGAGTAGTCCTTGTTGCCGATCGGCACCCAGAACCGGGCATCGACCGGGGCGGAACCGCCGAGACGGCAGAACGGCTCAAGGAAACCGAAGACCTGCGTATAGGGGAAGGAATAATCTTCCGCCAGCACGGCGACCTTGCGGTAGCCCTTGTCGTTGTAGACATACTCGCCCAGGCCGGCCATCCACTGGGCGCCCTCGGTCGAGAAGCGGAAGAAGTTTTCCGCCGGGCTGCGCAACGTCGTGTCCTGCGCGGCGGAGGAGCCGTTCAGGAATGTGACGTCGGGCTGGGTCTTGGCATAGTCCTTGACCGCCAGACCTTCGGAACCGGAAAGCGGGCCGACCAGAACCTGGACCCCATCCTGTTCCACCAGTTTACGCGTGGCGCGGATTGCGCTGTCCGGCGATGCGTCGGACGAGCCGGTGATCAGTTCGATCTTCTTGCCGCCGGCGGTATAGCCGAATTCTTCCAGCGCCAGTTTGACGCCGCGCATACCGTCTTCGCCCAGAACCGTGAAGGCCCCTTCCAAAGTGGCAAGCGCGCCCATCTTGATGCTGTCCTGCGCCATGGCGCCGGTACTGGCGAACGACAGCAGCGCCGCCGCCGCTAAGCTTTTACCCAAATTACCGATCATCGTTACCTCCCAAACACGGTTATAGAAACTCGGTTTATTGTTCGAACGATGGGGCCGTTTGCCCGTCGTCCCGTTCTGCCCGGGCATTTCTGCGCCGCGCATTCCAGTTGAGCCCGATGCGGTTGCGCACCTTGCTCCAAATTCCAAGAAGTCCATCCGGCGAAAACAGCACCACCAGCAGAAAGGCCAGCCCGATCACGGTGTTGAAGCGTTCGCGGTCGATCAGGTCGATGGCGAAGTTTTCCAGCAGGACGAAGGCGATGGCGCCCAGGAAGGGGCCGATCGGATGGCGCATGCCGCCCACGACCGCGATCACCAGGATGTCGATGGCGACATCGACCCCGACCGAGCCGGGTGATATCCGGCCGTTGAACCAGACCAGCAGCACGCCCGCCGTGCCGGCGATGATGCCGGACATGAAATAGGCGACGATCCTGTGCACGGTCACGTCATAGCCAAGCGCGTGCATGCGGCGGGGATTGTCGCGGATGGCCTGCAGGCTGAGGCCGAAATTCGCCCGCGCGCCATACAGCACCATGAAGAAGAAGAAGGCAGCCAGCGCCAGCGTCAGGTAATAGAATGGGATCGGCGCGCGCCAATAGACACCGAACAATGTCGGCGGCTCGACCCCGGCATAGCCGGTGAACCCGTTGAACAGCACATAGTTCTGCCGAACGAAGTAGAAGAACGCGACCGCGATCGCCAAGGTGATCATGATCGTGTAGATGCCCTCGGTCCGGACCGAAATCGCGCCGATCAAGGCGCTGAACACCGCGGCGCCCAGGATCGATACCGGTATGGTCAGCCACCAGGGCCAGCCCAATCCCATCACGCCGACACTGTTGTCGCCGAAAATGGCCATCAGGTATCCGGCGAAACCCGCGACGGTCAGCTGGGCCAGGCTGACCATGCCGCCATAACCGGCCAGCATCATCAGCGACAGCGCGACCATGCCCAGGATCAGCGAATAGGCGCCGATCTGATAGGTGAAGAAGTCCGAGGTGAACGTCGGGTAGGCGAGCAGGAAGACGGCCACGACGATTTTCGCCGGGTGGATATCCGTCCACGCACTGTTGCCGGAAAAGAAGCCCTGTGTCGCCATGGATCAGCGCCCCCCCATGATGCCCTGCGGGCGGACGGCCAGCACGACGACCATGATCAGGAAGGTCAGCACCACCCCGTAGGTGGGGAAATAGGCCAGGCCGAATTGTTCCGCCAATCCGACGAGCAATGCGCCGATGGCCGCACCCGTCACCGAGCCGAGGCCACCGACGATGACGACGATCAGCGAGGCCAGCAGATAGCGGATATCCTCGCCCGGTGCGATGGAAAGGGCGGTGCCCCCGACGACGCCGGCGAAACCGGCAAGGCCCGCGCCGATGGCGAAGACCAGGGCGAAGACCAGCTGCACGTTGACGCCGCTGGCCGCCAGCATCTGCCGGTCGTTCACGCCGGCCCGGATCATCATGCCGATGCGGGTGCGGTTCAGAAACATCCACAGGCCGATCCCGACCGCGACAGCGGCGACCAGCACGGCCAGACGATAGATTGGGTATTTGATATAGACGGCCGCGCCGGAGGATTTGACGACAGAGATAATTGGCAGTTCCGCCGCGCCGAATAGCCATTCCGGCGGCTGGAACTGATAGGTCGTGCCGGTCCAGATCGCCAGCATCAGGTCGGCCGCGATAATCGATATGCCGATCGTGACCAATGTCTGGCGCAGGTCGTCGCCTTCCATGCGGCGGAAGATCAATACCTGCAGCAGAATGCCGCTCACCGCGATGGCCAGGAAGGCGACCAGCAGCCCGAAGAACCAACTGCCGCTGGCTTCCGCGACTTCATAGCCGATATAGGCGCCCAACAGATACATGGAGCCGTGGGCGAGGTTCACGTTCCGCATCAGGCCGAAGACCAGCGTGAAGCCGCTGGCGACCAGGAAGTACAGCCCGCCCAGCGTCACGCCGTTGAAGAAGGTGTTTACGAAGGTCTTCTTCCGGCCGATCGCCGATATCAGCCAATCCGGCCAGACGGCGAAGATCATCCATAGAAAGATGGCCGCGGCCAGGAAGATCACGAGGGCCCAGAAGGTGTGGCGTTCAACGAAACTGCGCATCGACGTTCAACCCCGCCCGGACAAGGTGGGGATAGCCGATGTTTCGGCAGGTGACGCAATGACGGTTGTCGCGATGGCGGATTTTCCGCCCATGGCCGAAACGGACCACAGCATCCTCAATTTCCTCCCCGCGGCGCCGGTTGTGCGGCGGCTGGTTTTCGGTGTCTGGCTGCCTTTTCGGCGCCGGTCACGGTCCGGTCTTTTGCCGGACTTCCCATTGTTTGGTGGAAATATCTTGCTTCGTCTTCTTTTTCGCCGCAATGGCGCTTTAAGGAAAAATGGGTAAAAACGGGTAAACTATGATCCAAAAAATGAGAATCAATGGAGGGGAGGTATCCATCGATTCTCTCAGAAATTCCCGGTTTCAGGCTTTGAAAAGCCATCTTACCCCCCAATAATGTGGCCGAAATTTTAGGGTATCGGCCCTTGTTCTAGCTTAAAGTGGACCAATAAATGGACCAATTTGGTGAATTGAATGGAACAATAGCACCAATTTGCCGGTTTACCAGACGCTTTGGCTTAAAAAAGTCGACCGAATATACCAATTGAACCTATTATTTTGAATAATTGGTCACTGAGTCGGGGTTCCCGCAGCGGAGCTTCTATGGATTTGAGAAGCCCCATGGCGTGGAGGGGGGCTTCGATGGGGGATTTTCATGAGATCGACGATTTCGGCGCGGATTGCCGACCAGCTGCGGGCAGACATACGGGCGGGCGCGTTTTCCGGCGACGGCCGAATTCCGACCGAAAGGGAACTCGCGACGCGGTTCGACGTCGCCCGCAATACGGTGCGCCGCGCGATAGAGGATTTGCGCGATGACGGTCTGGTCGTTTGCCATGTGGGCCGCGGCACCTTCGTCGCGGGGAAAGACGGGCTGACCCGGCTTTCCCCAAGCCCCCGGAACGAAAACGAAACGGGCGCCAAGGGATATGATTTCGTCGCGGAGATCAGTCCCCGGGACTTGATCGAAGCCCGTTTGATGTTCGAGCCGGCCGTGGCCGCCGCCGCCGCCGCGAACGCCACGGAAGCGGATATCCAGCAGCTTCTGCGTGCCCAGGCCGGGTCCGAAGAGACCGAGGAGATGGAAACCTTCGAAAAGTATGATGCCGAAATCCACCGGCTGCTTTTCGCGATGAGCCAGAACCAGTTGGTCATCAAGATCGACGAGATGCTGTCGGCGATGCGGGCCAATGCGGAATGGTTGGCGGCGAAGCGCCGGGCCTATTCGCCTGCCTTGAAGGCGCGCTATGTCGCGCAGCACGCGGATATTATCGAAGGGGTCCGCATGCGTTCGCCAAAAGCGGCGCGGGAGGCGATGACCGCCCATCTGGAAGAAGTGCGCCGCGCCCTGCTCGAATTATGAGCGATACCGATCAGCCAAGCCTTGCCCTGTGGCGGGTCGTTTCCCCGAACCATGCGGATACTCTGCCTTCCGGGTTTCTAACCGCCGCGCCGGGTTTGCCCGGCGACCGGGTGCCGATGGAAGTGGGCTTGCTGCTGCCGGCGGGAAAAGGGCGCGGCATGGTGACGGACACCGTTGTTGCAAATGCCGCGGCGGTTGAGGGGGAGGGTGTCGGTCTGTTCATGGCGAACCCTTTCCTGGCGGTCGATCGGGAAGCGCCCCGGTTGCAGGCGGTCGGCGTGAATTGGGTGGCGAACCTGCCAAGCACCCATCAACAGGACGCGGATTTCCGGCAACAGTTGCAGGATGTCGGGCTGGATTGGACACGGGAACTCACCTGTTTGGCGCGGTTCGGCGCGTTGGGTTTGAAGCGGCTGATCTTGTTTTGCGACGAGGCGGATTGTGTCGAAGTCGCGGCGGCCAAACCCGATGCGGTGGCGATCCTGCCACGGGTCGCTGATTTCGCGGCCGGGTTCCCCTCGATGCTGCGCCGGGGCGGTCCGGCCCAGGCGGTTGCGAAAAGATTGCGGGATGCGGGTTGGGAAGGGCCGGTATTGGTCTTGGGAAGTGAGGCGGAAGCGGCATCGCCGACCTTGTGGCCGCCGGGCGTCGATGGGCTTTTGCTGCGGCCCGTGATCTGGCGGACCGCTGTTTGACGTCCCGCGTCAGCCCGCCCGTCAGCCCGCCCGTCAGCCCGTTAGGCCGAACTTCTTGATCTTGTTGTAGAGCGTTTTGCGGGACATGCCGAGGGCCTCCGCCGTACGGCTGCGGTTGAAGCCGTTCCGCCACAGGGCGTCGACGATCCGCTCCTTCTCGCCGCCTCGGGCGGTCGGGCCGGCTTCGGCGCCGCCGTCCAGGCGGGACAATACGGCGTCTTCCGCGATTGGGCCGCGCGTCGTCTCGGTCGACAGGTCGGTAAGCAGGACGGTCAATTCAGCCTCGTTGCCGGGCCAGGCGTGGGTTTCCAGTCGCCGCAGCGCGCTGGCCGTGAAATCCTGCCGCGTGACGGCAAGGCCGGTTTCGACGCAATCGAACAGGTCTTCCACTCTTTCCCGCAACGGCGGAACTTTCAGAACCGCGCCGCCCAGAGCCTCCGCCAATTGGGCGTCCAGGCCGAGCGCGGAAGGGTCCAGGGTATCGGAACTGCCGGCTACCTCACAGACCAGGACGACCCGTGTGGTCACAGGGCCCGGCCGCCAGGAACCGGGCACCCGGAACGTGCCGTCGGTCAAGGCGCGCGCCAGCCGCCGTTGCGTCGCGACCGGCAGGCGTTCGGCGGCGCGGATTGCCAATACGCCGATACCGGGATCGGAGAGGCCCGGCTGCCGACGGTCTATCGTGTCGCGATGACCGAATAGAAGACTGCGTGCGCGGCCCGGAAATTCCTCCCCCGCCAGATCGATGGTGACGACCGGTGTCTGGCCCGGTTTTCGGGACATCGGTTTGCCGGCAAGGGCATTCAGGCTGGGTATGGTCGGGCTGCCCTTTTCCGCCAGCAGCAGGATAGGGCGGTCCAACTCGGCAAGCGATCTTAGGCGTTCCAGATAGCGCAGCAGGGCGGGGGAATGCCCGTGGAAACCGAAACCCCGGCCCCAGGCGGTCAGCCGGTTTTCCTTCTCGTCCAGGGCGGCGCCCGTGCTGCTCGCCTGCCGGAACCGGTCGATCTGATCGGCGACGGAAATTTCCAGCGGCATGCGTTCGAAGGTGGAGCCGCCGACATAGCCGTCGATATCGGCAAGGCGCACGACCCGCGCCAAATCCTCGGCCGTTTCGATCGGGCCGCCTTCCAGCAGGAAGCGCGTCCTCGGGCTGATCCGTTTGACAAGGCGGCCAATCTCCCGCGCCATGGCGGCGACTTCTTCCAACGAGGCGCGCGGCTGGTGCCCCACGGACCCGCCGACATTCCAACCAAGGTTCAGGCAGACCAGGTCGATGCCCGCATCCGCCGCCAACCGTGCCTGGGTTCTGGTCGCGCAATAGAACATGGCGGTTAGGCCCTGGTCCTGGACTGCGCGCAACTGTTCCACTTCGCGTTCGATCCCGCGCCCCGCGCGGGACAGTATCTGCTGCATCGGTCGGGAATAATGCATGCAACTGGGAAAGTTCACCGCGCCGGCGAAGCCTTGGTCCTTGATCGCCGCGGCGGTGGCGGTGAAGTCGAGATCTTGCTCCCACACGTTCAGACCGATCAGGACCGGGATGCTGCATTGGGTGAGAAGTTCGGTCCGCGCGAAACCGTCGGTCAGGGTGCGGGCGTCGAAGATCGGCAGCATGCAGGCAATCGACGGCGCCCCCATGCTGCGCAGCCGCCCGGCATTGATCGCCAGCAGAAAATCGGCGCCGCCGCGCTCCGCCGCCAGCCCGGTGTTGCCCGACCCGATGGCCGCGCCGATCAGGAATTTTCCCTTAAGTCCCGCGTTCACCCCAAATCCCGATAATCCGATTTCTGTCGGTTACCAGTATCGCACGTCTTGCCGGTCTAGTTCACCCTGAACCGCGGAAATGTCGATCCGGTCCAGCTCGCTGTTGGATTTCAGCGACAGGGCGGCCGCAATTCCGGCGCCCTGGCCGGTAACGGCGCAGCAGCTCATATTCCGCGTCGCGGCGTGGCTGACCGGGTCGCCGCCGGTGGCGCGGCCCGCGACCAGCAGGTTCTTCACCTTCTTCGGCACAAGGTTGCGGTAGGGGATTTGGAAGTAGCGGCCGGTCGTCGGCAGAATCAGGATGCCGTAGCCGTCGATGAATTCCGGATAGATGCCGATGGAATCCTCGAACCTGCCCTGCTCACGCACGTCGGTTTCGGTCATGTTATAGGCTGCGTCGATCTTGCGCGTGTCGCGGATACCCAGCGTCATGCCGAAATTGCGCAGGCGCATGCCTTCACAGCCGGGCATGTAGCGTTTCAGGGCCTCGATCGCCAACATGGATTGGCGTCGGCCTTCGATCTCGAACTTGGTCAGGTCGTTCGGATCGGTGCCGTCGCAATCGTCCATATGGATCAAATTCATATAGGTCAGTTCACCGGTGTCGTGCATCGCGCCCCAGGTGCCGGCGATGGTGTTCAGATGCGGCGGGATCAAGCCGTCCTCGATCGCCTTCTGGAACGGCTTCTTCACAAAGGGGGAGAACATGTCGTCCTCCTTGCCGGAGGTTTCGATGTTCCATTCACCGCCGCCGCCCCAATCCTTGTAGGTCTGAGGATCGTTACGGATGCCTTCCATGAACTTGGTCTTGTCGACGCCGGCGACGTGGAACATGACGGATGCCGCCATCATCTTTTCCTTCGGCGTCTTGAAGACCGGCGCGCCGGCCCAATTGACCAGGTCCGCGTCCCCGGTCGCGTCGATCACGCGATGGGCCAGGATCGCCTCGCGCCCTGCCTTGGATTCGGTGATGATGCCGGTGATCGTATCGCCATCCATGATCGGCGCGACGACGAAACGGTGCAGCATGGCGTGGATGCCGGCTTCCTCGACCAGTTTGTCGGCGACGATCTTGAAGCCTTCCGAGTCGATCTCATAAGACAGGCTTTGCGATTCCTGAACAGCCGCGCCCATTTCCTTGGCGCGGGTTTCAAACTCGCGGCCGATGCCGTTCGCTTCGATCGTGTGCTCGTGCCGGTACCAGGCCATGCCCTCGACGCCGACCACGGTCAGGTTGCCGCCGAAACAGCCGAAGCGTTCGACCAGGCAAACCTCCGCCCCCGCGCGCGCCGCGGCCAATGCCGCCGCCAATCCGCCAGGGCCGGAGCCGACGACCAGCACGTCGGTCTTGTGAATGACGTCGACGGAACGCGCCGGTTCCGTGATCGTGCCCAATGTCGCGCCGCCGCTTGCCATGCCCATGCTTCGACCAACCTTTCATGCCTGAATGGAGCGTATCCGCTTTCGGATTTCTTCGGATAATGGAGACGGAAAAGCCGTTCGTCACCCTTAATGTCAGGGGATAAGTGATTCTTATTCTTTCATTTTAAACACTTATCCGAACCCACTCGAAAAATACCGAAATCAACCGGCCGCGTGGAAAAGGCCGCGTCACGCGCCGGCCTCTTCCCGGAACCGGCGAATCCAGTCCTCGCTGACTGCATCCGCCATTTTGGCCAAGTTGGCTTTCACGGATTTTGGCGGCGGAACGGACAGGCGCGTACAGATCCGCGTCAGTTCTTTCTGCGGGTGCGCGGCAAGGTTTTCGTAACCGATCGAAAGCGGGCGGATCTGTTGCGCATCGAACCAATCGGTCCAGGTGGCGTCGTCAGCTTCCAAGTTGGCGAGTTTGGCGGCGATGCGCGCGTGATCGTAGACAGGTTCCGCAGGCGGCGCGAGGCGTTCGACCTCGGTCCCGTCCGGCGCGACGTGCCAAAGGCCGGTCTGTTCCGCTTTCACCAGGGAGACGGCCTGGGCCAGTTTGTCCTCGCGCCTCAGGTGGATATAGAGCACGTCGCCGAAAGCCGCTGCCAGGCGCTCCGTGTCGCTTTTCAGACCGGAGTGTACGGCGGCGATCATCGACGAAAGGGCGGGCAGGTCCGACCGCATCAGGCGCAGGCCGAACACATCCGTACCGCCCTTTCCGGCCGTCACCGCGCCTTTCAACATGTCGGCGCAATAACCGGGGTCCGCGGGGTCGCCTTCAACCGGCATGCCCCAGGCCTTGAGCCAATGGGGGTCGGCATTCGCCATGAAAAAGGAATCCGGCGCGCCACAGGTCTTCGTCGCAGTCAGCAGGTCGCACAGCAACGTGCTGCCGGTGCGCGGCGTGGCGCAGATGATGTAGCTCTTCATGTCCAGTCGCTTCCCGTGATCGCGGCAACAGTGTCGTGCGGTTCGAATGCTTGTCTAACGTCTGCCGCTCCAACAAGCTATCGCCAACAAAGCTAACCGGAAACCTGGGAGGAAATGGATATGGCGAAGATCGCGGTTGTCGGCGTTGGGGCGATGGGCGGTGTCTATGCGGGCCTGCTGGCGGATGCAGGGCATGAAGTCTGGGCCGTGGATGTTTGGCAGGACCATGTGGATGCGATCAAGTCCAAGGGGCTGCGCGTCGAAGGGGCCAGCGGCGACCGCACCGTGACAACGGTTCACGCGACGACGAATTTGGCTGAAGCGGGTCAATGCGATCTCTACATCATCGCGACCAAGGCGGACGGCGTCGGTCCCGCGGCGCAGGCGATCAAGCCGCTGGCCGGGCCGCAATCGGTGGTGCTGACGATTCAGAACGGCCTCGGCGCGGCGGAGCGGATCCAGCAATACATGCCGCTCGACAATGTGTTGCTGGGTGTGGCGGAAGGGTTCGGGGCCTCGATCAAGGGGCCGGGCCATATTCATCACAACGCCATGAAGCGGATCCGCATCGGCGAATGTTCCGGCGGCATGACGGACCGGCTGCAGGCGGTGGAAAAGATATGGCAGGAGGCCGGCTTCAGCGTCCAGGCCTATGCGGATATCGAACAGCTGATCTGGGAGAAGTTCGTCTGCAACGTCACCTTCTCCGCCCCCTGCACCACCTTCAACAAGACGATCGGGGAGGTGATGGCCGATCCGGCCTCCTGGCATATCGCGATGAATTGCGGGCGCGAGGCCTATGCCTGCGGTAAGGCCAAGGGCGTCAATTTCACCTTCGACGACGTCGACGCCTATATCACCGATTTCGGCTCCAAAATGCCCGACGCGCGTCCTTCCATGCTGCTCGACCATCTGAACAAAAAGCGCTGCGAGATCGACGCCATCAACGGCATGGTTCCGGTGGTGGGCAAGGAATTGGGCATCCCGACGCCGTATAACGACGTGGTGTCGGATGCAGTCCGCGCCCGGGAGGAGACGTTCTGACCTGTTTTGAGGGTTGGATAGGGGAAAGCGCTTGGAATGTTCCGTTGGCCGGTCTGGCCGCTGCGCCGGCTCATTCCCGAGTGATACTCACCTGCCTTGATGAGACGGGTGCGGTCGGTTTGGCGCGCTCGGGCCCACGCTCAAGGACAATAGGAGACGGCTGTTTGAATATAAGAAAACACAGATATAATGCTGCTTCGATTGTATTCGAAAAAGGTTGTATGTTTGCGTTGGCGATTTGTTAAGAGGTGACGGCTATTTTTGTCAGTATGATGATGCCGGTTCTACTTTATATGCGGTATCCGAGGATTTGACGGGAGGATTCATGGCGAAGACGCCAAAAAACCAGGAAATTCCAATTCCGGAGGATGACGAAGATCGGCTCCGCGCACTGGGTAGTCTGAACATCCTGGATACCGTTCCAGAGGAATGTTTCGACCGATTGACATCCTTGGCGGCGAAGATCTTCGATGTTCCGATAGCACTGGTCTCGCTGGTCGATCAGGACCGACAATGGTTCAAATCATGTCATGGCCTGGACGAGACTCAGACGCCGCGCGATCAGGCATTCTGCGCTCACGCGATCATGTCGGACCAAGTCCTGATCGTTCCGGATACCTATGGGGATACACGCTTCAGGGACAACCCGCTGGTGACCGGAGCGCCCTTTATTCGCTTCTATGCGGGGGCGCCGCTTGTGACGTTGCTGGGGTTCAGGATCGGCACCCTGTGTCTGATTGATAGGAAGCCGCGACTAGAAGGTCTGTCCCCGAGACAGATTGAAATTCTAACGGGATTGGCTGCAACCGTCATGTACGAGATCGAGTGTTGCGGACCGCCGCGCGCATGATGCGTATTTAGGGCGTCTGTTGCATCCCGATATAGGGTGGATACGGTGCTGGTGCTGGCGGTTTTGATCGACCGGCTGCAGGCGTTCGCGAGGAACCGGAATGGTGCCCGGTTCACTATCCAGGGGAGAAACTTCGAGATCGTTGCCGGCAACGGCATGGTTCCGGTGATGAGCGAGGAACTGGGAATCTCGACGCCTGAAAACACCATGCTATCCGAGAGATCCCTGTAACACGCAGTGACCTTCACTTCCGCCGGGTTTCGGTGCAAAACTGCATCACGCTGAGCGAAGACTCGGAGAATTGGAGATGTCATGCCGACAGCCGCAACCTACCTCTTCCTCATCGCCGCGATCGTGGCGGAGGTGATCGGGACGACGGCCTTGGCGCGGGTCGAGGGGTTTACGAAGTTTTGGCCCGGCGTCATCACCGTCATCGGCTATGGCGCGGCCTTCTGGTTTCTGTCCTATCCGCTACGGGTGATGCCGACCGGCATCGTCTATGCTGTATGGAGCGGGGCGGGGATCGTGCTGATAACGCTGGTCGCCTGGATCGGCTTCAACCAGAAACTGGATATGCCGGCCCTGATCGGCCTCGCCTTGATCCTCGCGGGCGTGGTGGTGATCAATGTCTTCTCGAAATCGGTGGGGCACTGAACCCGCCGATTTGGGTCCGGGCGACCTAAGCGGCCCGTTCTTCGCGGTTCTCCCGCTGCTCTTTCGGCGCGCGCAGGGTGACACGCCACATTTCGCGTGGATAGGTTTCGCTGTCGAAACCGGTGGCGGCGTGCATGGTGCAGCGGTTGTCCCAGGCGACGATGTCGCCTTTCCGCCAACGCCATTTCACCGTGAAGTCCGGCCCGGTGACGAAGGGCAGCAGATTTCGATAGATAGAAACGCTCTGATCCTCCTCGCCCTCCAGGTCCCAGCGGTCCAACTGCTCCCGGGTCACCGGCGTTCCTTTCGGCACCAGGGCGGCGGTGGAGCTGTTCAGCGCGTAGAGCGCCGGGGCGCCCGTGTCCGGATGGGTGAGCACGACCGGCATGCGATAGGGCGGGTTCACCGCGCGCTGTTCCGGCGTCAATACCGGATAGCCCGGCGTATACAGGCTGATCTTCTTGTCGTGATGGGCTTGGGACATCACCGCCTCCAGCCCCGAAAGCCTTTCGCGGGTTTCCGCGTCCAATCGGGCGAAGGCAGTGCGGGTATCGGCGAACAGCGTCTCCCCGCCCAGGGGCGGCGTCTGCCGGCAATGCAGGACGGACCCGATGGAGGGCTGCGCGCTGCCGATATCCGTATGCCAGACCGGGCGCTGCGTTTCCGGGTCATAGCGCATGTCGCCATCGGCGTTCAGTGGCGGGATGTCGGATTGCTGGGCGATCATCCTTCCGGCATCGTCGCGGATATTGCCGATGCGCAGAATGTCCGTGCCGTCCACCATCATATGGGAACGCCCGGAATCGGCGCGGTGCTCGATCGCGCCGAATGTCTCCGCCCAATCGAGGAAACCGCCGGGGTCGAGCTCGGCGAGTTCCGCCCCCCGCAGGGCCAGCAACCCGCCATGCTCTTGCCACAGGCGGCGCGCCTCGTCCCGAAACGCCGGGTCGGTCAGGTCGGATCGTCGGACATCCTCGATCAGGACGCCGAAATCGCCGTTCAATCTCTGTGTCGGTCCCGGCATGCGGTCACTCCCAAGCGAAAGGTGATTGCGTCCCGGCCATCGCCCCGAACGCCGATCAGCCTATCAACAGGCTGTCGCCGCGGGCAACAAATCCTTTGTCCGGCTGCCCGCATAAAACCTGTTCTATTGCGAGGTTTGGGCGATCTCGTTCGGTTCATCCGGGCGCCCTTCCGCTTCCCGGTCTTCCGCCCGCATGGAATGCCATTCCTTGATGACGGAATTCGCGGTGATCAGGATCGGCACGGCCAGCAGCGCACCGGCCACGCCCCACAGCCAGGTCCAGGCCAGCATCGACAGGAAGACCGAAATCGGGTGCAGGGTGAAACGCCGCCCCAATATGGTGGGTGAGATGAAATATCCCTCGCTGGCGGTAATGGCCGCATAGGTCAAGGGCGGCGCCAGGATCGAGAGCCAATCCGGGAAGGTCATCAGCGACGCGATGCCGATGGCGCCGGTCGTCACCACCGGGCCGAGATAGGGGATGAAGCCCAGCACGAAGGCCAGCGCCCCCCATAACAGTGCGTTCGGCATGCCCCAGGCCGCCATCGCGGCGGCGGTCAGGCAGCCGACGGTGAATTGGATCAGCGCGACCGTGGCCAGGTAATGGGCCGCCTTGGTCTGCACCGATATGAAAAGCTGCGACAGCTGGCGGCGACGATCCTGCCGCGCCACGCGTTTCAAAATATCCGTCACCGCCCGGCGGCCGCCGGACAGCAGGAAGAACAGCAACGCCAGGGTAATCCCGGTCTGGGCGATGGTCTGCCAGGTATAGGACAGCAACAGGTCCGACAGGCTGGCATCGCCGACCACCACGGATCGTTCGTCTTGCGGTGAAACCCGCGCCAGCTGGTTGATTTTCTCCGACGCTTCCTTGGCTTCCTCGATGGTTTCCCGGAACGGCCAGACGCGGTATTCGATTTCCCGCACCGCGCTGGGAATGCGCGAAACCCAGTCCGACGCCGGTTCCGCCAGAAGGTGAAAACCGGTGAACAGACTGGCCAACAGGCCGAACAGCACGACCGCCGCGCCCAGCCAATCCGGCAGTCCGACCCGCCGCAGCCCGATGATCACCGGGCTCAATACCAACGACAGATAGACCGCGAACAGGATCGGCAAGACAAGGTCCGCCGCGAAATACAGCGTATAGGCCGCCGCCAGCCCGAACAGCCCGTAGACCGCCTTGCGCTGCCAATCGTTTATATCCTGGGCTTTCGCATCCAGGGTGTTCACATTCTGGGCGTTGTTATCCTGTCGCGGCGCCGGTTCGGTTTCCACCGCGCCTTCCCCATTCGGCTGCACATTCTTCTCCCGACCTGTTTTCGCCCGCACTGTCTTCTCCCCGAAGCAACGGATGAAGCGGGGTGTCGGTTGCAGGACAGCGGCAGTTCCGGCAGATTTCAGACAAGATTCTGAACCTGTTTCCGGACCTGTTTTTGGGCCGGTTTTTGGGCCGGATCCTGAATTGAATTGGGGACAGGGTTTTAATCGATCCTATCCGGCGACCCTATCCGGGACCGAAAGGCGAGGGAGAAGTATGGATTTCCTGTGGATCTCGATCGCGCTCGGCGATGTCGCCTGGATATCCATCGCCTTCGTGCTCGGCTTGGTGTCCCGCGCCGTCGGCCTGCCGCCGCTGGTCGGGTTCCTGGCCGCGGGTTTCGTGCTCAACGCCTATGGCATCACCAGCGGGGTGACGCTGGAGCGTTTGTCCGACCTGGGCATCACCTTGCTGCTGTTCACCGTGGGGCTGAAGCTGAACCTGCGCACGCTCGCCCGGCCGCAGGTCTGGGCGGTGACCGGCATTCATACCGCCGTCACCGTGACGGTGATGTTCCTGGTGCTGATGGCGCTGGCCGTCGTCGGCCTGCCGCTCGCCGTTGATCTCGCCTGGCCGCAGGCGCTGCTCATCGCCTTCGCGCTGTCCTTCTCCAGTACGGTTTTCGTCGTGAAGGTGCTGGAACAGAAGGGGGAGATGAAGTCCCTCCACGGTGGCGTCGCCATCGGCATCCTGATCATGCAGGATATCGCCGCCGTTATCTTCCTGGCGGTTTCGGCGGGCAAGATACCCTCACCCTGGGCGGCATTGGTGCTGCTGCTGATCCCGTTCCGGCCGGTATTGCACAAGCTTCTGGAACGGGTCGGCCATGACGAGCTTCTGGTGCTCTACGGTTTCCTGCTCGCCATGGGCGGGGCCGCGCTGTTCGAGATGCTGGAACTGAAGGGGGACCTGGGCGCTCTCGTCCTCGGCCTGCTGATCGCCAACCACCCGAAAGCGGATGAGATGGCCAAGACCATGCTGGGCTTCAAGGATCTGTTCCTGCTCGGCTTTTTCCTGTCCATCGGCCTGTCGGGCGAATTGACCTGGGAGACGGTCGCGATCGGCGTGCTGCTGACGCCCTTCGTTTTCCTCAAGGGGGCGCTTTTCTTCGGATTGTTGACGCGGTTCCGCCTGCGCGCGCGCACCGCGCTTCTGTCCTCCCTGAACCTGACGAATTACAGCGAGTTCGGGCTGATCGTCGCCGCGATCGGCATTTCAAGCGGCTGGATCGGCAATGACTGGATGGTCGCGATTGCCGTCGCGCTCTCGCTCTCTTTCGCCGTCGCGGCCGGGCTCAGCACCTTGTCCCAGCCGCTCTACACCAAACACCGGAAGCGTTGGAAACGGCTTGAGCGGGACGACCTGATGCAGGACGATCGGCTGCTCGACATGCGGGGCGCGAAGATCGCGGTGATCGGCATGGGCGGTGTCGGGACCGGGGCCTATGACACGATGCGCGACCGTGACGGCGACGTCGTCGTCGGCGTCGATATCGACCCGCAGACCGCCGCCAATCAGCGCAAGGAAGGCCGTCACGTGCTTCACGGCGACCCGTCGGACGCGGACTTCTGGGACCGCATGCAGGCCGGTCATTCGCTGGAACTGGTGATGCTGGCCCTGCCGCGTCACGCCACCAATATGGCCGTGCTGGAACAGGTGAAGGCCGCCGGGTTCACCGGCCGCATCGCCGCCACAGCGCGGTTCCCCGATCAGGTCGAGGCGCTGGAGGAAGCCGGCGCCGATACGGTTTTCAACATCTACCGAGAGGCCGGCGCGGGCTTCGCCGCGCATGTGGTGGGTAAGGAGGAGGAGTAGGGGCGCATGACCGAACCGGCAATCGCCGACTATCCCGAAGGCAGTTCCGTTCTGGTCATCGGCGCAAGCGGCGTGATCGGCAGCGCGGTCGTCCGGCATCTTGCCGGGCGCGCGGGTATCGCCGTCATCGCGGCGGCGCGCCGCCCGGAACCGCCGGCGGCGGCCAATGTCGTTCCGATGGCGGTGGATTTGACCGGTAACGCGGAGGCGCCGGACGGCACCCTGCTGCGGTCGGTCACGCATCTGGTTTATTGCGCCTATGTCGACGCGTCGGGCTGGAAAGCGCAGAACAAACCGAACGCGGAACTCTTCGCCGCCGCCATGGATTTTGCCGAGCATCATTGCCCCGGCTTGCGGCATGTCACCCTGATGCAGGGCATGAAAGCCTATGGCAGCCATCTGGGGCCCTTCAAGACACCGGCGAAGGAAAGCGACCCGCGCATTGCCCAGCCGCATTTCTACTACGACCAGGAAGACGATCTTCTCGGCCGATCCGCCAAGCGCGGTTGGGATTGGAGCGTGCTGCGCCCGCATGTGGTCATCGGCCCGGCCCGGCGTTCCCCTTTGAACCTGGCCGCGGTCCTCGCGGTCTATGGCGCGCTGTGCCGGGCGCGGGGGGAGGCCCTGACATTTCCGGGACCGGAAGCCGCCTTCGACGCGGTTTATCAAGCGACCGATGCCGGCCTGCTTGCCCGCGCGGTCGAGTGGGCCGGGGCCGACCCGCGCGCCGCGGGCGAGGTGTTCAACATCACCAATGGCGACTTCTTCCGCTGGCGCCACCTTTGGCCGGCGATTGCCGCGGCGATGGACCTGGAACCGGGGCCGGTGCGCCCGGTCTGTCTGGCGGAAAGGATGAGCGGGGCCGACACGGAATGGGATCGGCTGGTCTCCGCCCATGGGCTGGAACCGAACCGGCTCGGCGATTTGGTGTCCTGGCCCTTCGCCGATTACGTTTTCAACACCACCCATGATGTGATGGCCGATACCTTGAAATGCCGGCAGGCGGGTTTCCTCGCCTTCGCCGAGTCCGAAAAGGTGATCATCGACCGCCTCAACGACCTCCGCGATCTTCGCATCGTTCCCTGAAACGCCGAATTTATGGAAAGACTATTTTCATGACCGCCGATACCGTCATCCTCGCCTCGCATTTTCAGAACGAAAACTGTCATCCCGATGGCAAGATCAAGATCGGCATCGGGCCCGACAGCGCCTGGCGGTGGGAACGGCTGGAAAACGCCAAACGCCTGTTCGCCGGCGCGCGCGCGGCGCAGGTGCCGATCGTCCATATCCGGCTCGCCGTGCCGGAAGATATGAGCACGGTCATCCAGAACAATTTCATCTTCCGCCAATGGGTCGAACTCGGCGCCTGGAAGGAAGGCAGCTGGGGCGTGGAATTCGTCGAGGGGCTCGGTCCGGAAGGCGAGGAAAAGACCGTCACCCATACCCGCAATAACGGTTTCTACGGTTCCAACCTGGACGAGATCCTGTTCCTGTACCGGCCCAAGCGGTTGATCTGTTGCGGCGTGTCGACCGCCTATACGGTCGAAAGCACGGTGCGCCACGCGACCGATATCGGCTACGAAGTCACTGTCGCATCCGATGCCTGTTCCACCGCAACCAAGGAGCAGCACGAGGCCGCCCTCAATGCGATGCGCTTGATCGCGGATGTCGCGACGGTCGACGATCTGTTGGGCGGCTTGGTGTAAGCAGCGGCTTCCGGCGGCGCTTGAGGTGCAGCCACAACCCGCTGATCACGAAGCCCGCCGGTGTCAGGGCCAGGACGACCCAGAACGCCCGAACCAAGGGGCCGGCGAAAGTGCCCACATGGATCTGATATTTCAAATGCCACAACCATGTTGCCAGGGTGGCGTCCCGCCCGTCCTGAACATGCAGCACGCGCGCCGGATGGTCGCCGATCCAGACCCGTGTCGGCACGGATTGTCCTTCCGCGACAAAGGTCATGATGGCGGGGCTGCCCGGTTCGTCCGGCGGGCGGAGGGTGCGTAAATTCGCATCGGCCGTGGCGGGGACGGCGGCGGCGAGCGAGAGCGCCGCGCGCAAGTCTTCCAGCGGGGAGAGCCCGTCAAATTCGGGCGGCTTTTCCTGCGCAATCTTGCTGAAGGTGAGGGTCTCCAGAACCCATTGCATCGGTTTGTGCCAATACATGGCCATCCCGGTATAGGCGATGGTGAGCAACAGCAGGGCGGTCAACACGCCGGTAAGCTGATGCAGGCGAAGCACCGTCATCACCGTGCTGCGCCCTTTCGGTATGGCCAGCCTCTTTATCCTGTTCGGCAGTTTGAGCCAGAGCCAGAGTCCGATGCAAATCTCGAACGCGAAAAGCAGCGCGAAAGCCGAAACCGCATGCCGGGTCCAGCGCGCCGGTTTTCCTTCCGCCAAATACCGCCGGTGAAGCGCGGTCACCCATCCCTGGAAGGTTTCGTTCGGTTTGTAATGGGCAAGTATGTCCCCGGAATAGGGGTCGATGTTGATGACCCCTTTTCCGCCCGAAAGCCAGGCGGTGTGGGGCAGGTCTTCCGCCTCCGCCAGGGACAATGCCCAGACCGGAAGGTCCGGGCGCTGTTCATGGACGCGGTCCAGTATCGTAACCGGCGGCAGCGGCGTCCCGGATGGGACGACGCTCCACCCGCCCGGGGCAAAGGCGCGCTGCAATTCCGGGCCGTAGACCAGGATCGCACCAGTGACGCTCGCCAGGATCAGCGGCACCATCAATACAAGCGTGGTGTAGAGATGGATGGCTTTTATCGATGAATACCGCATGACCTGAATATCCCCGGGACCTTTAGAACGTGTAATCCACGCCGAGCCAGACGACCGTGCCCAGCTTGGCGTCGTCGTCGAAGGTCTGGCCGTCGATGGTTTGTCCGAAGTCACGCTCGTCCAGCAGGTTTTCCGCCCGCGCGCGCAGGGTCAGCTTGTCGTTGACCGCATAGCTGGTGCCGATATCCAGGCGCGTGAAACCGGACCGTTCGGTCACCGAGCCGTCGATATTGTAGGACTCGAACCCGGTCGTGTAATACGCGGCGCCCCAAAGCCCCCATTTCTCGGTCGCCCGATAGTCCAGGCGCAAGCTGGCCTGATGTTCCGGCACCGGCACGCCGTTATTCCCGAAGAAGACATTGCCGTTGGCGTTCGTGCCGTCCTCCCGCGTCGCTTCGACTTCAAGGATATGCATGTAAGACGCGGAAACCGAAACGCTGTCCGTGATCTGGTCGAAGACCTCGACTTCAAGGCCCGTCTGGTCCACCTCGACATTCTGGATGGCGCCGTTGTTCCGGCGCGGGACCTTGTCCTGCACGATGTTGTACAGGGCGACGTCGATATAGCCGTTGTGGATGCCCTGATTGATGCCGATTTCCATGGTTTTGGATTCGACGACCTCGTCCTGCGCGCCGTCCGGGTTCAGGGCGTCCGTGCCGAAATTGCCGTATTTCTCGAAGAAGCGGTTGAAGCCGGTCGCATAGGAAACGCGCAGGCGCGTCTCGTCCAACACGCTGTAGGAGGCGCCGGCCTGGTAGGAGAATATCGCATCGTCCTGCAGGTTGTCGGGCTGTTCCTCGCCGTTCAGGATGATTTCGTTGTTCAGCCAGGTATAGCGCAGGCCGGCGGTGAGGGTGAGGTTGTCGTTGAACGTAAATGCGTTCATCGACTTCACGGCATAGTCGTCGAACGAATTGTCGAACGTCTTGTCGCGCTCGTTGACTGTGTGTTTGTACTCGACCCCGACCGTGCTGTCATAGTCGACACTGTCGGAAAGGGGCAGCGTCAGATTATGGTCCGCGAATAGGATCTGGTTGTCGATGGCGCGGTTCCGCGTCCGGGCCGGCCAGCGCGACCGTGTATGCGTGACGGCGGCGCCGGCTTGCACGCTGTTGATGTCGCTGAGTGTGTGGTCGACGGTCGCCGCGCCCATCGACGATTCCGTGGTGATCTTATTCAGGTCCCCGTTCCGGAAGATATCGGGTCGGCTGCGGTCATAGATCGCCAACAGTTCGGCGCGCGTATCGTCGCTGAAATTGAATCCGATCTTGCCGACGCTGCCGACGATATACTGCTTGTCCAGGTTGTTCGGGTCGCCGTCATAATCGCCCAGGAAGCCGCTGGCGGCGGCGTAATAGTCCCAGTCCTCCGTGCTGTCCGCGGCCTCGCCCTGGACGATGCCTTCGCGCGCGGTGCTGGCGTCCAGGCTGATCGCCTTGTGATCCTGATAGCCGCGGCCGGATTTGATATTGGTTTGGATGACGCCGCCGTCGCTGCCGTCGCCATATTGCACGGCGCGCCCACCTTTGAGGACGTTGATCTGCTCGACGGCGATGCTGGGCACCAGCGTGTTGTTATAGCCGCCGCCTTCCTGGCCCTGGAATTTCAGGGCGGGCAGACCGTCGATCGATTCCGACGCCCCGAAATCGCCGAAGGTCCGGACCTTCTTGCTGCTGCCGAAGCGGTCGCCGCCACCCGGTGAGTTGACCAACCCGCTCGCGTTGTAGCGCAGCGCATCCGTTGTATTGACCGGGTTCAGGTTCTGCAGGACCGACCCGCCGACGCCGGATACGGACCGGCTGCTGTTATACGCCCTGTCGACCCCTTGCCGGATCGCCTGTGACGGATGAACGGTCCTGCCCTCGATCACGACCGGGGACAGGGTGAATTCCTCTGACCAAGCCGGTGCCCCGGCGATGGATGCGGAAACGACTGTTGTGGCCAGTGTAAGCTTCCAGCCTGCTAAGCTTGTTGCACGACGCATGTGACTTCCCCTCGTCAAAAAAATACGAATGCACGGCCCCCGGATGTTAGGGGCCGCCCTGGGCAGGGGGCGCGTGACGAATGGTTGGAAGTCGCTGGATACCGGTTGGAAAAACCGGGTTGTCTGGCTGATCGTTACGAACGGAACGCGCTATGCCTGTTCTTGCCCCCGGAACAGTGGATTACGAAGCCATCTCGGCCGCTTCGCCCTTTCCGCCGCCCCGTCGGCAAGCCCGACAGAACGCAGTCGCACCCCCCACATTTCAACGCGAAGGCGGTTTCGAAAACCGCCCTACAGATGAGAATGAGTATTATTAACGAAACAGTTAATCAAGGATGATTTTGAGAATTATTCGCAAGAAGTGAAATTTAGGGAGCGAACGCCTGATCTACTGCGGCGTGTCGGCTGACTACTCGGTGGAAAACACGGTGCGCCACGCCAGCTATATCGGCTACGAGGTCACCGTCGCCACCGACGCCTTCTCCACCGCTACCAAGGAAAAGCTCGAAGCGGCCCTGAACCCGATGCGCCTGATCGCCGATGCCGCGACGGTGGATGTGCTGTTGGCTGGGTTTGGGTGAGGGGGCGTACATCGCTAAGCTGCGACCGTCCACTTCCCCGGCTAGGTCGAAACGCTCGAACTCGCCGTCGCCGACACGGTCTTCACCCTCTGCCGCGAAGTGGGCTCGGGGTTTGCGTCGCATGTGATGGGGAAGAAGTGTGTCACCGCAATGCCGAATAGCTGGGAGCAAGACCAGCACTCATCTGAGGACTTACAACCGTCTGCAATTTGCGGGCAAGGCTTCCACTACGACGACTGCGGAACACGCATTCTTGCTTTCTGAAACCGCCAGATGGGTTGTTAGGAACCCCGATCCGCCAAACTTTGTGTTGAGTAGCGTTAGGACTGCAAAACTGATCAAAATACGAGGCCGATCATTTGTCTCAAAATCGGCCTCTAGGTCATCCCACCATAATTCTTCGCCAAAGCCTATCCCAACCGCTTTTACAAAAGCTTCCTTTGAAGCCAGTAAGTTTGCTATCTGAACTGCGCAATCATGCTTTGTTTTGGCATAGGCAATTTCTTGTGGGCTGCAAAATGTCTCGGCAAAACTCTCACCGAAACGATCCAGCGACTGTCGAATACGACGCACATTACAAATGTCCGTTCCAATCCCAATAATCATACGAAACTCAACACGCGCGCCACAAGAGTGGCAGCGTTTTCTAGGGCGTCGTTAGCAATTGCAAACTTCCGTGCTGGCATAGTTGACTAATGTTTCCGCTCTCGGCGAGCTTAGCCATGTGCTCCCGAACATTTTCGTTGATCCCCCACTTTGGCGGGAAGAATGGCACGTCTAAGTGCCGACCTGTAGGATTATACATCTGCTTTATTCGGGTGCGCCCTGAAAGGCCTTTTCGGTCTGGATGGGCCACTCGTGCATACTTGGAAATTTCGCATAAAAGGTTCTGGCAGTCGATTGGCATCAAGGGTCGACCGAAAAGGTTTTGAAATTCAATTGAATTGTCAGTGAAATAGCACCTCTGGTTTTCGAAAAGGTCGTAGATAATATCTTCTGGAGTTTGAGAATCCGTTCGTTCTATGCATTTGGATATGCCGTCAATTGCACCAGGACCAGCAACGACAAACGACTCTTCAGCAAAGTCTATAAGGGTTGAATAGTTGAGGTCGACAGCAAATTGGAAGGCCAAAAACGAGCCCAGGCCGGAATAGTCCAAGAGGCTCAAATACACATCTCTCAGAGACCTTTTTTGTCTAATGCGGTTGGGCAGACGGTCGTCCATCATCTTCGCAAGCAATGCGAGATGGTTGTCATGCTTTCGTGCAAAACCAAATTTGGGTGACGGCATGATGTATGCGGCGGAGTAAATAGGTATTCCCTTGCTCCTCCGACCCTCCAACAACGTAGAAATTTGATCCAAGTCCACGGAACTGTATTCTACTGGGCCAATGCCGCGCTCTATCGCTTCCCAGGTTTCAATCTTGTTAAAGAACTTGAAAAGCATAGTCCGGAAGAACACCTCTTCCGGCATATTCGGCCTACGTTCATCATATTGGACATGCTTGATGAGGTATTGAGACACTCTATCCGAGGCACGATAGGCGTTTGTGAACCTATATCCCTGAAGAATCGGGTCAGTAGTCCACGGCCCCATTGGTTCCGCTAAGCGAGCAAAGAAAATGTTCTGCCTTTCGGCGGCAAAACGCCAGTATGTTTCGAAAACTTCCGTCTTTTTCATGCCTGATGAGTGAAGGTAATTCGCGAAACCATACAAGCACAATAAATGCAGGCTGGTAATTTATTGGGCTTGTTGATCTTGGGAGTCTCGGTCTGTTTGCGGGGCACCGGATACTTCGGATTCGGACTGTTGGACTATGCTCTGTTCGGACGGTGCCGATCCGAAAAACGAGACGAGATCCAGTATTGGTTGACGAAAAATTAATACCGTCACCGTGATCACCACGCCAAGTAACACACCAAAAATCCATTTTTGAACGGAATGATCGCGTTCGATCGTTGATATTCGTTCCACCAATCGCTTTTCCACGTCACTAATTTTTGACGAAAGCCCGTCGAATGACATTAATTCTTCGCCAAGCTTATCAATCAAATCTGCTGGAATATGTTCATATCCGACCCTTGGTTTCTCGTCAGACGGATGGTCAACGGACGCATACCAAATATGGAAACATACTTCGCCTCGCTCCAGAGCTATCGCTGACGGTCCAGCGTTAAAAACCGCGAACAGTAGTCTTCCATCAAAGTTTGGATCAACGTGAAACCCAGACACGTTAACTAGCCCTCGGAACTTGTACGTCGCTCTGATCGAAATGAATGCCAATGCGTCAGCGGGAACTTTGATATGTTCTTCGGTAAGCAAGAAGGCAAATTGCCCAGCAGGAATTCGAAAGTGTTGTCTCGGGTCTAGCCTGATTTTTGTGTGGTCCGTTGCACCTTCTGGCTTTCTCGTAGGACTGACAAAAACCTCTGGACCAATGCTTAACGAGTAATTGGAACGACCAAGGCGCTCCGGATCATACTCTGTGATGAGCTCTGGAAGCCTCTCCGAGAGCGTCTTCGAACTCCAAAACATCGCCGTATGCCCTTTGACTTAGCGACTACAAAAGAAAATTGCGGGGTGACTTTGATTCGACTTCCGATATCCGTTCTGAATAGGCCTCCGTAACGTCGATCCGTCGGACTGACGCCTCGGCAACAATTGCCTCAAAAATGCCAAGATTGGCCGCCACTATTTGGCTACGAAAAGGGAAGTCCTCCAGGTGATCGAGAGACTCACATGCTTTCGCCATATTTCCAGTGTGAATAGCGTACTCTCTAACGAAAGATGATTCGTTACCTCGATTATGAAACAACCGCTCTCCAAGATCTTGAAGACTGACGCATTCGCCAAATTCCGGCAGTAGTTCAGCCCCGATATCCTGCGAAAACGTGTTTGCGGTCGCTACCGAAATGATGAACGCGTCTGTCAGTGTGCGACCAAACAGCTCAGAATCTCCATCTTCAACAGCAGCTACAAACCGGCCCGTGTACTTCGCATTGTGCAAAGCCATGTGCTTTGCACGTCGCGCTGTGTCCAAAACCAATATATCCTGATGATATGCCGCGTCGTGTTGCAATTGAGCGCGTTGCAACGCCAAAATGTCGCTTCTTGCATTCATCCTTCGATACTTTCTAGACCGCTTAGACTGTGACCAAACTCGTTTTCTGTAGCATTATAGATAGATTCGCACTCTGAGATAAGCGTAACAATGTCGCTGCGGTTCCAAGTGCCAGAGCCGCCACTGCTGCTCCCGGTATCGAGGTTCGCGTATGTCGAATTGACCGTAAGCGGGCCTACGTTTGAGCCGGACTCATGGGCAACAAAATACTGCAACCGACCAAGACCAATAAGATTACCCAGCGTTCTCTGGAGGTAGTAGTGCGACCTGTATGTTGCGTTTAGTCGGACTTGATTGTTGACCGAATCAAGTTTGAAGCTCGCCAAACTCAAGCAAGGGAGATTCCCATAGTAAGGATTCCGGTCCGTAGCCGGGTCGTATGTGGCAATCTCACTAACCTGATCCTCCTCCGGCAAGAACGGTCGCCCCGATACTAGTTCGTAGCAAGCCTTGTATCGTGCCTTGGAGTTCATCTTTTCCACGATCTTCTTGAGTGGATTAAAGACGGTGCCGTCCGAATCTGTCTGGCGAAGCATGCGCATCGCGTAGCATCCCCATCTCTTGTCGTCGCGAACAGCATGGATACGCTCCATACGTTCCGGATAGGTTTGAAAAACAGCTTCTTGTCCGCCATGTATGTAATCGCTGTGCGGAAAAATGGTTTCCGCGACCGTATTTAGCGGACATCCACCTTTCGCCTTTAAGAATTCATCCACCAAGTCGACTACATTCTTATCCTCACGAGATAATTCGGTGGGGTTCGTGATATGCAAGAATACATCAAAATCGTCATGTCCTTTCCGATCCTGTAGGTAGCGGATGGCTTCGAACCAAACCTGCGGGATCGTGCGACCTTCAATCAGTTTCATCGGGAATCTCTCCTATGCAACGACAGCCATTTCGAACATCTGGGATCCGAGATACTCACTTGAGAGCCACGCATGCCCACCCAAACCCCACTCTGGTCCCCAACTATTTCGCACAAGTAAATAGTCGCTGTTGCCATCAATACCGTGGCCAACAGCAACAATCGCATGACCAGCTCGATCCATATCCGTTTGCATTCTTGGCAGATGACCTTGCGTATCACACCGATAGAACGCATCTGTAATGACAAGTCCCAAGATCACAGCACAATTTTGATCGAGAAAGCTCTTTGCGGCGTCAACGCTTGGCGGAATGAGGTCCATCTCGACTCGATAGATTTCATTTGCGCAATCCGGTGGCACCCATTCAGTGCCATATGCTTGGCACGGTTCGTATGGCCAAACATTCTCCAACGGCTGTCCCTCTAGCGACAACGCTGACTTGGTTGCCACCAGTGTAGTCCCGTCATCCGGATTGGCATTGGGCATCTTCATTACCGAATGATAGAAAAGGTACTCGACGGACAACAATTCCTTTGATCCGACCGCTCGCTCGTGAGACGCGGAGGCTGCAAACGAAAGGCACGTCATTCTCCGACCCTGGTTCCGAACTGCGTTAAACGAAGAACGCAAGTCACAAAGTAGTTTCACTTGGGAAGAGCCCCTCGCCTGATTCGCGACGAGCGAGACCAGCCACCAGATTCTTTGCCAGACAAATCCAAGGATACATGCAAAACCCTGCTATCATCATCCGGAGCTAGCCAAGGCTGGAACTCCGCCAACTCGAGCGTTGCCAATACTTTCTCCGGCGGTCGGGCAATGAGGACACGCTTGACCATCCCCCCATAAACAACCGGATCTCGCTCTACTTCATTCTTGTCTGCAAGAATCTCAAAACCGGATTCTAACAATTCGTCCAAGTGCCACTGAAACCCGCTTCCTGCGGCTTCATCCAGATCAATGCGAAGAAGATCCTGGTGACTACCGGTGAGGGTTGCCCCATCGTCCTTGACCGATATTCGCCAGGTGTCCGCCCAAGCGTTACCAGGTCGAAAGTTCTCACCAGTGTCCTGCTTAATAGATGCAACCTTGGTGCTGAGCAGGGCTTCTACGTCGGCGCGCGTCAGAACACGATGGTTCAATAAGCCCCAGCAAGTCGCCTCGTAGCTTGCACCCATGCGCAAAGACAATTGGTATACGACTTCGGCATTCTTCAGATGTCTTTGAACACTCCATCCCTGTCGCTGGATATGATGCTTGTACAGCCATCGTGGCAGCATAAACTCGGCGGCAAAAATGTCGGCGGCAATTTCTTGCAAGTCGCTATCATCATCGGGGTCGACCGGTGCACGGTAGCTAATTTTTTTGTCTACGCTGCCCTCATGCTCCAAGATCGCATGCCCTAGTTCGTGTGCCGCCGTGAAGCGCTGGATGTGGAGTCCACGTTCCGTCGTCACCATAATTCCGCAGAGCGGTTTTGGAAGGCACAGGCCAAGCGCAGACTTCAAGGGCTTGAAAACGAGGGGTATTCCCAATTGCTCTATTGCTGCAAAAACGTCGATTAGTCCAGGCCCAGTAGGAACAGTCTCACGTGACCCCAGTTCTCGATGTAGGCGCTTCGCTGCCGCGACAGCTTCTAGCTTCACCTCTGCGGTTCTCGTCCTAGCCATCCTTTGTCTCATCGGGCCTGCGATTTTGGAGGAACCTTGCGAAGTTAAGCAACTGCTCGCGGTCTTCGTCCGAAAGTCCTTTGGCAGCACGCGCTAGGGCATCAACGCTCTCGGGTAGTGGATCAGCAACCACGCGTCCTGTTAGGGACTCAATCGACTGAGAATAGAGATCGGAGAACTTTGAAAGCTCAACCGCATCAACTCTACGCCGGCCGTTCTCAATTAGTGAAATTGCTGATCGTGGGAGACCAACGGCGGAAGCAGCTTCGTCCTGACTTAGATCGAGATACTCGCGCGCTGCTTTCAACCTGCTTCCGATAGCCTGCCAATCGTTCTCCGACTTGCCCATGCGTTTCATGCCTCAGCCATTTCTTTTTTCTGCTTTCGCTTCTTAACCTTCAGCTTTCCTGAAAACACGTCACGGAGCTTCGGCAGCATGTCAGAGAGCATTTCTTCACAAGAATCATAGCCGCCAGGTTTGATGATTTCGGGTGGAATTTCGATGTCGAGCACATCCTTTGTCACACTGCTAGCATCAAGAACTCGCTTTGAGTCGATTGCAGGTACATTCGCAACAATTGAGCCGCCGGTGCCTGTGGGCGCACCGCTCACGATACCTGCATCTATCGCTTCGGTTTCTTCCTCGTACCAATCTTCCAGCGCCGCAGTTAGCGCTTTGGCTTTCGAGTCGAATAGAATTTCTCGCTCGGCTTGAGTGGTCGCCATAGCTTTGTGCCTTTGTTCGAATTTCGAACATAATCTTGATATTTGTTCGATTTGTCAACAAAACACTGTTTTGGCGTCAGGCTGGACATTCATTCAAGCACAAGCGTAACCAACAAATCCTTCGCGTCGATCTGGTCGGCGGGTTTGACGAGGACTTCTTCGACGGTGCCGTCGCGGTCGGCGTGGAGGACGGTTTCCATCTTCATCGCCTCGATGCTCAGCAGGTTGTCGCCGGCGGTGATCTTCTGGCCGGGTTTGACGCTGACGGCGGAGACGACGCCCGGCATCGGCGCGCCGATATGGGCTTCGTTCCCGGCCTCTGCCTTTCTTCTGGCCGCCGCGCCGGCCGCGCCATGGGCGCGGTCGGGCACCTTGATGCGGCGGGGCTGGCCGTTCAGCTCGAAGAAGACGGTGACCATGCCTTTCTCATCCGTTTCGGACTGCGCCAGGGTGTCGATGACCAAGGTGACGCCGGGTTCCAGGTCGACCTGCAATTCTTCCCCCACCGGCAGACCGTAGAAGAAGACCGGGGTCGGCAAGCGGCTGACCGGGCCGTAATGCTCGTGGGCGCGGGCATAGTCGGTGAAGACCTTGGGATACATCATGTAGGAGGCGAATTCCGCGTCCGAAATCTCGCGGTCCAGGTCTTCCTCCACCTTTTTGCGCTCGGCGACGAGGTCCGCGTCCGGCAACAGCGAGCCGGGGCGTTCGGTATAGGCTTTCTCGCCCTTCAACACCTTCTTCTGAATATCCTTCGGCCAGCCGCCCGGGGGTTGGCCCAGGTCGCCCTTCATCATTGAGACGACGGATTCCGGGAAGGAGACGTCCCGCGCCGGGTCCTTCACATCGGCCACTTTCAAATCCTGGCTCACCATCAGCAGGGCCATGTCGCCCACCACCTTGGAGGAGGGGGTGACCTTGACGATATCGCCGAACATTTCGTTCGCATCCGCATAGGCCTGGGCGACTTCGTGCCAGCGGGATTCCAGGCCCAGCGAGCGCGCCTGTTCCTTCAGGTTGGTGAACTGCCCGCCCGGCATTTCATGCAGGTAAACCTCCGAAGCCGGGCCCTTGAGATCGCTTTCGAAGGCGGCGTATTGGCTGCGCACCGCTTCCCAATAGAAGGAGAGGCGGCGGATCCATTCCGGGTCCAGGCCGGGGTCGCGGTCGCTGCCTTTCAGCGCCTCGACGATCGAGCCCAGGCAGGGCTGGGAGGTATTGCCGGAAAAGGCGTCCATCGCGGCGTCCACCGCATCCGCCCCGGCATCGACCGCGGCCAGCACGGTGGCCGCCGAAATGCCCGACGTGTCATGGGTGTGATAATGCAGCGGCAGGTCGGTGACGTCCCGCAGCGCCTTGAACAGCAGGGTCGCGGCGGCGGGTTTCAACAGGCCCGCCATGTCCTTGACCGCGATGATATTGGCGCCGGCCTTGTCCAGTTCGACCGCCATGTCGGTATAGTATTTCAGGTCGTATTTCGGCCGCGCGTTGGAGAGGATATCGCCGGTATAGCAGATCGCCGCCTCGCACAGCCCGCCTTCCTCGCGCACCGCGTCCATGGCAAGGCGCATGTTCTCGACCCAGTTCAGGCAGTCGAAAACGCGGAACAGGTCGACGCCGCCTTTCTTCGCCTCATGCACGAACTGCTTCACCACATTATCCGGGTAATTGGTATAGCCGACGCCGTTGGCCCCGCGCAGCAGCATCTGCAGCAGCAGGTTGGGGGCGGCTTCGCGGATTAGGCTCAGGCGTTCCCACGGGTCCTCGTTCAGGAAGCGCATGCTGACATCGAAGGTCGCCCCGCCCCAGCATTCCAGCGAAAGCAGCTGCGGCAGGGTGCGGGCATAGACGCCGGCGATGCGGGCGATGTCATGGGTGCGCATCCGCGTCGCCAGCAGGGATTGATGGGCGTCGCGCATGGTGGTGTCGGTCATCAACACCTGTTTCTGATCGCGCATCCATTTCGAAAAACCGTCCGGGCCCAGTTCCTCGAATTTCTGCTTGCTGCCGGCGGGGATCTCCCCGGTCACATAGGGCACGACGGGCTTGGCGGCCTCCGGGTCCGGTTCCGCGCGGCCGAGCGCTTCCGGGTGGCCGTTGACGGTGACGTCGGCGATATAGGTCAAAAGCCGCGTCGCCCGGTCGCGCCGCCGGACGTTGGAGAACAATTCCGGCGTCTCGTCGATGAAGCGGGTCGTGTAGCTGTTGTCGCGGAATTTCTCGTGGGTGATGATCGCTTCCAGGAAGGTCAGGTTCGTCGCGACGCCGCGGATGCGGAATTCGCGCAGCGCGCGGTCCATGCGTTGGATCGCTTCTTCGGGGTAGGGCGCCCAGGCGGTCACCTTTTCCAAAAGCGGGTCGTAGAAGCGCGTGATCACCGCGCCCGAATAGGCGGTGCCGCCATCGAGGCGAATGCCGAATCCGGTCGCCCCGCGATAGGCGATGATGCGGCCGTAATCGGGAATGAAATTCTGTTCCGGGTCTTCCGTCGTGATACGGCATTGGAGCGCATGGCCGTTTAACCGTATCATTTCCTGGGCCGGTATCCGGCTTTCCGGCGTGCCGATGGCGTGGCCTTCCAGGATGCGGATCTGCGCCTTGACGATGTCGATCCCGGTCACTTCCTCGGTCACCGTATGCTCGACCTGGATGCGCGGATTGACCTCGATGAAATAGAATTTTCCGGTATCCGCATCCATCAGGAATTCGACCGTCCCGGCGCCGACATAATCGGTGGCATGGGCGATCTTCTTGGCGTATTCGGCCAGTTCCTGGCGCTGATCCTCGTTCAGATACGGGGCCGGCGCGCGTTCGATAACCTTTTGATTTCGCCGCTGAATCGAGCAATCGCGCTCATAGAGGTGAACCACATTGCCATGGGTGTCGCCCAGAATCTGGCTTTCCACGTGGCGGGCGCGTTCGACCAGTTTTTCCAGATAGACCTCGTCCTTGCCGAAGGCGGCCATGGCTTCGCGCTTGGCTTCCATCACCTCGCGGGTCAGGTCTTCCGCCTTGCGGATGGTGCGCATGCCGCGCCCGCCGCCGCCCCAGGAGGCTTTGAGCATAACGGGGAAACCGATTTCTTCCGCCATTTTAAGCACTTGCGCCGGGTCGTCGGGCAGCGGTTCGGTGGCCGGGACGACCGGCACGCCGATCTCGATCGCCAGATTGCGCGCCGCGACCTTGTTGCCCAACCGGCGCATGGTTTTCGGGCTCGGCCCGATGAACAGGATGCCCGCCTCGGCGCAGGCTTCGGCGAATTCCGGGCTTTCCGACAGCAACCCATAGCCCGGATGGATCGCATCCGCGCCGCTTTCCCGGGCCACCCGGATGATTTCCTCGATCGACAGATAGCTTTCGATCGGCCCCATATCCTGCTCCAGATGCGGCCCCCGGCCGATCCGATAGCTTTCATCCGCCTTGAAGCGGTGCAGCGCCAGCTTGTCCTCCTCCGCCCAGATCGCGACGGTCTTCAACCCCAATTCGTTGGCCGCGCGGAACACCCGGATGGCGATTTCCGACCGGTTGGCGACGAGCAATTTGCGGATGGGCATGGGCTGAACCTCCTGAACGGGCGGCGGAATTGCGGGCTGGAATACCGCGGGGCGCCCAGTTTAATCCATTGTGCAGCGCGGAACTAGCGATTGTTCCCGATAGGCCCGGCTTGTCGTTTTCGGGAAAACAATGTGCGTTCTTCGACGCTTAGCGCGGTTGTGGGCGGCCCTAAGATGTTTACGGTTACATGATCTGGGTATGTCCACTATGCTTTCTCCAGGTCGTGCGGCCTCGCTCGCGGTTTCGACGGGCAACAACCACTGAAGCGTGTCCATATCGGGCGGATCGCCGAAGGCGTACGACAAAAAATCGAACCTGGAAAACAAAGAACAGCGAACTGAGTTGAACAGAGAGGCTTATCCAAATGACCAAACATCCATTGCTTGACAGAATCCTGAGCGACAGCAGGACGACCAGACGCGAATTCATGGTCGGTGCTACCGCGATGGGCCTGTCCGCGGCGGCCGCTTCGACCATGTGGGCGAACCGGGCCCATGCCGCGACGCCGAAGAAAGGCGGTAATTTCAGGGTCGGGATCGAGGACGGCAATACCACCGACTCGCTGGATCCGGGAACGACTGAATCCGTCTACATGATCCAGATGAACCACATTTTCCGGAACTACCTGACGGAAATCGACAACACCAACCAGGTCGCGCCGGACATCTCCGAAAGCTGGGATGCGTCGGATGATGCGAAGGTCTGGTCCTTCAAACTGCGCAAGGGCGTCACTTTCCACAACGGCAAGACCTTCGATTCCGCCGATGCGGTCGCGTCGCTCAACTATCACCGCGCGGAAGGCACGAAATCCGCTGCGAAATCGCTGCTGACGGATATCGAGGACATCAAGGCCGACGGTAAGGATACCGTGGTCATCACCATGAAATCCGGCAATGCGGACCTGCCCTATACCTTGTCGGACTATCATCTTGTCATGATGCCGTCCGACGGCGAAGGCAATGTGGATTGGGAGAGCGGTATCGGCACCGGCGCCTATTCCATCGAGAACCACGATGCCGGTGTGCGGTCCAGCCTGAAGCGGAACGAGAACTACTTCAAGGAAGGCTGCGCCAATTTCGACAGCGTTCAGATGATCCAGCTTTCGGATCCGAATGCACGCCAGACCGCGCTGAAGACCGGTGAGGTCGACGCGGTGACGTCGCTGGATTTGAAGACCGTGCATCTGATGAAGCGCGATCCGAACTTGGTGATCCAGAACGTGCCGAGCGGCGCGGCGATCACCATGCCGATGTTCTGCGACACGGAACCGTTCAAGAATAACGACGTCCGCCAGGCGATGATGTACGCCATCGACCGGGAAGACATCCTGAACAAGATCTTCAAAGGCTTCGGCACGATCGGCAACGACACGCATATTGCCCCGGCGCTGCCCTATCACGCGGATATCCCGGCCAAGCCCTATGACCCGGATAAGGCCAAATCCCTTCTGAAGAAGGCCGGCTATGACAGCATCGATGTCGAGCTTTCGGCGGCCGACGCGGCCTTCGCCGGTTGCGTCGACATGGCGACCCTGTATTCGGCGCATGCGGCGAAAGCGGGGATCAACGTCAAGGTCGTGCGTGAGCCGAATGACGGTTACTGGTCCAACGTCTGGCTGGTGAAACCGTTCGTCATGGTTTCCTGGGGCGCGCGTCCGACGCCGGACGTCATGTACTCCCTGGCTTATAAGGACGATGCGCCGTGGAACGAATCCCATTGGCAGAACAAGCGGTTCAATGAACTGCTGCTGCAGGCCAAGGCGGAGCTCGACGACAAGAAACGCGCCGCGATGTATGCCGAAATGCAGATGCTGCAGACGACCGATGGCGGTTCGATCATTCCGATCTACCGGAACCGCGTCTACGGGCATGCCAAGAATGTCGCCCATAGCGAGAACCTGACGGCGAACTGGGAACTCGACGGCGGCCGCGCCTATGAACGCTGGTGGTTCAACGACGTCTAAGACGTCGCCCAGCGATTAAACTCGGCCCCATGCCGAACAATGAACGTGCCGATAAGGAAAGAGCCGCGGTTGTCCGCGGCTCTTTTCTCTTGGCTGCTTCACGATCGCGTTGTCTGACGCTAAAGATCGATTTCAAGATGCGGTTGTCCGGCGCTCGACCGCTCCCGCGAGATACCTGACGGACCGACCGTTCCACGGATGCGTTTTCGGAAGTTTGAAAAGCTGTCGAAACTGACGACATCGACCGCATCGTCCAAGTCCAGCTCCAGCTTGAACCAGCCGGGGCGCAGCATGTCCACGGCCAGGATCGTCGCCTCGAATGCCTGTCCCAGATAGCGGCCCTGGACCCGGCCGCCCGGCACGAAAGCGTCCGGCGGGCGGTTGCCGATGGCGGCGTGAAAGGCGTTCCAATCCCGAAATCCATGCTGATGCGCGACGAGTTCCAGGGCGTGGCCATGGCTGATCGGCATGTCTTCGGCGGCAAGCCGCTCGCGCAGGCGTTTGGCCTGGGACTTTGCGGCGGCGAGTGTCGGCAGGGCGGTGCTGGGCCCCGGTGTGCTGTGGCCCATTGTGCTAGGGGCGTACCGCGATTCGGCATCCCTGTCCGCATTGGATGATGGTGTAGACATCGTTCTGCATTCCTCTTGCGTCGGTTTCGCAAAGTGGACGGGGCCCGCACTGCCATCCGCGCGAAACGCGGGAAGAATGTCAGTTGTCGATGTTTTAGGGCAGAACTTCACCGGGACGATTGCTCGTCAGCGGGCGGCGTGCGTCTGCGTGCAGCGCCGCTTTTAGAGCAGCGCGACGGGTGCGTCAAACCGCACCAATTGGTGTCGACTGGTGTTGCCGGGCGTTGGGACAGGCTGTACGTTCCGCCCATGGACAGAAAAGTTGCATTGATTACCGGGGCTGCGCGCGGGATCGGTCTGGCGACGGCGAAGCTCATGCTCGACGCCGGCTGGGCGGTCGCGATGGTCGATCGCGACGGCGATGAATTGCACGCCGCTGCCGCGGACGTTGCGAAGGATGCCCACGGGGCGAAGGCCTTCGAATTCGACATATCCATACCCGATCAGGTGGAGGAGATGACGAAGGCGGTGCTGGCTTCCTTCGGCAGGATCGACGCCGTCGTCAACAACGCGGGTGTCGCCGATTTTTCCCCGCTTGACTCGACCAGTTTCGCATCCTGGCGGGAAATCATGGCGACCAATCTGGATGGGACCTTCCTGGTTTCGCAGGCAGCGACCCCCGCTTTGAAACAGACGCGGGGCGCGATTGTGAACATCGCGTCGATCTCGGGCCTTCGCGCGTCGACCTTGCGCGTGGCCTATGGCACCTCGAAAGCGGCCGTCATCCATCTGACCAAACAACAGGCGGCGGAACTGGGCGAATTCGGCATACGCGCGAATTGCGTTTGTCCCGGACCGGTAAAAACGAAACTGGCGATGGCCGTGCATTCGCAAGACATCATCGACGCCTATCACGATGCCATTCCTTTGAACCGGTATGGATCCGAGAGTGAAATCGCCGAGGCGATCCTGTTTCTTTGTTCCGACAAGGCGAGTTACGTCACCGGGCAGGTGCTCGCGGCCGACGGCGGCTTCGATGCCGCCGGTGTCGGTCTGCCTGCCTTGCGGCGGTGACGGGACCCCGCCAAACAGTGGCGGAATAAAGTAAACTGTCACCGAAAAAAGGGCAACGAATAAGCACGGAATGTGACGGGAATCGATGGCTGGACTTAAGAAAACGGACCTGACGGGGTGTGTAGATGAGGTGTTGTGGTGTCGGGACAGTGCCGCCTCGATTGTAAGCGAAGCGGTTGACCGGATCTTTGTGTCATTGGCTGGATTTCCGAACGATACTCATGCAGGCCTGACCCGGCCGGCCTGTGTGCGAGTGAAGGAACTCTATCCCAAGGGAACGGAGATCAGGAACGCACGGCAGCTCACCCTCGTTTCAAGCGAAGAACTGGAAGCAATTGCGGCCGACATGGGGCTCGAACGCTTGCCTCCAGCTTGGCTGGGCGCAAATCTCATGCTGTCGGGCATTCCGCACTTGACGTTGCTGCCGCCGTCCAGTCGTTTGCAATTCTCCAGCGGGCTCACTCTTGCGGTCGACCTCGAAAACGGGCCCTGCATCCATCCGGCTCGCGTGATCGATGAGCATTATCCAGGGAAAGGCCGGACCTTCGTGAAGCATGCTCGGCACCGGCGTGGCATTACCGCTTGGGTTGAGCGTGAGGGTGATCTTAAGGTGGGTGACTCGGTTGCTGTGCATGTCCCCAATCAGGGGCCTCATCCCATGTTATAGGATGTGGGAAGTCGCATCTAAGTTCTCTCCGGCCCTATGTCTCATTTTGGCCAAGACCGGACCTCAAGCAAACGATCTGAGAATGTCTACTATTGTCACACTACCGGGCGATCGTGTTAACGCGATTTGCGCTGTTGAGTAGCCCGGCGGATTCACATCGTAAGTGCACGGCGCATTCCAAGCACGCCGCCAAAGCCATGGTCGTCGACAGATTACAAGGGGGCGGGGGCGAACCGGGGGGAGAGCCCCCCCCCCGGGTATTGCGCCGGTCAGGTTTTCCGGTCAGGCGATCGCGACCAGTTCCACGTCGAAGGTCAGGGCCTTGCCCGCCAGCGGATGGTTGGCGTCCAGGAACAGCTCGTCCTCTGTCTTATCGGCGACCACGACGGTCACGGATTGACCATTTTGGGTCTGCACTTCCAGCGGGGTTCCGATTTCGGTCGGGATGTTGTCCGGCACGTTTGCCAGGGGCATCGCCTGAACCTGGCCGGGGTCGTGCTCGCCATAGGCATCGGCCGCTTCAACGCGGACGGTGCGTTTCTCACCGACTTCCATATCGGTCAGGCCCGCTTCCAACCCCGGAATGATCTGCCCGGCGCCCAGTTCGAACGAGAGCGGGTCGCGCCCTTCCGAACTGTCGAACACGGTCCCGTCGTCCAGCGTGCCTTTGTAATGAAGATGCAGAGTATCGCCCTGTTTGGCTTGGGTCATGGGTCATGTCCTTTCTGGGAGAGTGGGTTTGCCGGCGCCGCCGTGGCGCACCGTGTGTTTGCTCGTCTGCTGCCTAGGCTAACAACTGAGCCAAGAGATGCAAACCCGGCGCCTGTGTCAGGGAAACAGGCGCCGCGATGACGGTGCTGCCGGCTGGGTTTCGGTGACGGATTGCGCCCATGTTGCCGCACCCCCGTCACCGCAACCTCGTCACCCTAACCCTTTCACCATAACCATAACCGAAATGAAGATGACGTTACGCCGTTTCCTGCGCCTGCTGCTGCGCCAGAAACAGGGTCCGCGCCTTTTTCAACTGTTGCAATTGTTCATATAGCGGGTCGTTCCGCAGGGAAGCCTGATCGACGGTAACTTTCGGCGCCGGGGTGGCGTTGAATTCCGACTGCGACATGGCGGTGGAGGTCATCACGACTTTGCCGCCCAACAGTTTGGCGATTTCTTCCGCCCGGGCTTGGGCCGCTGCCGGGCCTTGCCGCCCTGCCGATTTTCTGTCCGCTGTCTCGAGTGCCGGGCGAATCTTGCCGCCCATGGCGTTGGAGGATTGGACGCCGCCGAAATTGTCGATTGTGGCAACGGTCTTGCCGGCCACCACCACCTTGGCGTAGGGCCGATACCCCGGATGGGACGACACACCGGAAAAGTCCGCGTGACGCGATTCCAGGAAACGTTCCTGGCTGCTCACGAAATCCCGGAAGAATTCCTCCGACCCCTCGGCGACGCTGACTCTCTTTAACGTGCTCATATCGATGGCCCGCACTTGCGGGTCGCTCAATGAATAACCGGACTGGATGTTGGACATGGTACCCCCCCATGGTTCGATGGAATTACGACACCTTGCCGAATTGCAACTTTGGGGCCAGTCCTTTTCGCCTTGCGCAGACCTGCTTCAGCCGTTCACTCCAATTCTTCCGGCCGATCGATCCAGTTATACTGCGCCAAGCCGCCGTCGACGGGCAGGATGGCGCCGTTTAACTACGCTCAGCATCTGACCAATAGCGGGCATGAAAAAATCCGCTGCAGGTTAATCACCAAGATAAGTTAATCACCAAGATAAACCGTGAAGTCCATCTCGACTGCGGCCTGAATGGTCATCCCTGCAACCACGCCTATTCTGGCGGGTTTGTTGTGCGGAAAGTAATTTGCATAAGCCTCGTTGAACGCCTCAAAATCATCCGCGGATGTCAGGTAGACATTGACCTTGGCAACTCTGCCCAGATCCGCGCCGGCGCGGGATAGAATTTCTTGCAGATCCTTCATGATCCGATCGGTTTCCGCAGCAACACCGCCGGCAACGATTTCGCCATCGGGGCCAAACCCGACCATCCCGGAAACGAAGAGGAAGTCACCAGCCCGGACCGCTTCGGAGATCGGCAATCCCTCGACATTCGGACCGGCAAGGAATGACATGGGCATGGTGGTTCCCTTCAATTCAAAGGTTGTCCCGGGGTGCGGTTCACTTTGCGGTTCTTTTGTTTGTGGTCCTTGGCGCGCGATTTATCCTAAAGCGTTTCAATTTTGCGAGTCGTCTACTTCGCGGGAAACTTCACTTCACCGGATTTGTAACATTCCGAACAGTTCCGTCCTTTGTGCCGTCGTTTTCCCAACCGTGTTAGTCTACGGTTGATTTGGAACGATCAATTGACTGCGGGACTTTCCAAGTGTTGCCACCTCGCCTTTTTACCGGACAACTCGGCGACTTCGAACTTCGGCTGTTGAAGATATTTCGAACAGTTGTGGACTGCGGCGGCTTTTCGTTGGCGGAGGCCGAATTGGGAATGTCGAAATCGGCAATCAGCAAGAAGATGTCGGACCTCGAAGAACGCCTGGGGTTACAGTTATGCATCAGGGGGCGCGGTGGTTTTTCCCTCACGGAAGATGGAAAGGTCGTGTATTCGAACGCCGCACAGCTTTTCGCGTCCGTGGAAGACTTCCGGGCCAACGTAAACGCGCTTCACGGTGTCGTATCCGGCACGTTGAGCCTCGGTTTCATCGACACGATCGTGACGAATTCCGGGTCGCGACTGCATAAGGCTTTGCAACGTTACGCGTCACTCTATCCGGATGTGAATTTGAGCCTGATGACGGGATCGGCGGCGGAAATCGACCGACGTGTTACGGACCGCACCATTCATCTCGGTGTTTCTACCCATAACCCGACACTGGAGAATGTTCTCTCCCTGGCTTTGTTCAATGAGCAAAGCCGCCTCTATTGCGCGGCGGGTCATTCCCTGTTTGAGCGCGTAGAAGACGCGTCTATCGAAGAACTGGCACAGCATCGGTTTGTCCAACACGGCTACTCGGACGCTGAGCAAACGAGCTTGTCGCGGATCGGGGCACACCCCACCGCGACGGCGCACTTTACCGAGGACGTTCTTTTCCTTGTGCTAACCGGCAGTTTCCTTGGCTTCCTGCCGGTCCACTTTGCCAGTTCCTTCGAGGCGGAGGGGTTGATCAAGCCGGTCCTGGCCGACGCCGTGGTGAAGCAAACTCAGATCAATTTGATCGTCAACAAGCTCTCTCTGAAGAACGCCATGGTCGCACGCTTCGTCGACATTGTCGGAACCCTCCCGCAAGCCTCGGCCGGATAGCGTGCCAGAACCGGCTTGATTGGTTGACGGAAGCGGCATCCGTGCTTTCCAAGCCGTGCAACAATCACCGCCCGAGACTCTGTAACAATCGTCGATGAGAGCCGCTTGCGGCTGTACTCGAGCCGTCAGACGATTGTACAGGAGATGCCGTGTGAACAAACGCCTTGGATCTATTGAGCAGTTCCCGCCCGCGGGTGACTACGTCTACATGGATGCCGCGTCGGTCGGCCTCAGCCATAGCGGCGGGGCGTCCGCGATATCGGATTGGCAACGCGCCTTGGCGGAAAAAGGCACGGTTGCATTCACCGAGCAAGATGAGATGGAGTGTCTCAATAACCTCAACGACGCGGCAGCCAGGCTGTTCAACGCCGACGTGTCTGACATCGCTACGGCGTCGAGTGAGACGGTGTTGATGTCCTCTCTGGCCTGGGCTGTGATGCCGCCGAAGGGGACCAACATCGTTTCGACCGAGACGACCCACCCGAGTACCGTTTATCCGTTGTTACGTGTGGCGCAACACACCGGCGCGGAAATCCGTTGGGCCAAGGCCGACGGGTCGTTGGCTATCGATGCGGACCAAATTGAAGATCTAGTCGACGGTTCCACATCCATTGTTTGCCTATCCCATGTCGAATGGGGCACCGGGCAGGTTTTCGATTTGAAACGATTTGCCGATGCCGCACATCGCCACGGCGCAATCTGTGTCGTCGATGCGACGCAGTCGGCAGGGCAAGTTCCGATCGATGTTCAAGCCACCGGTGTGGACGCCGTTGCAACGTCAACCTACAAATGGCTCTGTGGTCCTTTTGGTACTGGAATGATGTACGTCTCGAAGGAGTTACAGCATCTGAATCCGGGAATCATCGGCTGGCGATCTCACAAAGACATGTGGGATTTTCAGGCCGATCGTCTTGAGTACCCAAACTCGGCCAAGCGTTTCGAGTTCGGCACCATGGCCTATGGCACGGCCTTCGGCGCAACGAAAGCCGCCAACTATTTGCTCGATATTGGAATTGAACGCATTACCCAACACAACCGAACCATATCGAGACATCTTTTGGACGGGCTGCGCGCCCTAGGGGCGGATATTCTAGGGCCGGCCAATGCCGAGGAACGCTCCGCAATTGTTGCCGCGAGGTTCCCCGGCAAAGATAGTGCGGGCTTTGCTCAGACCCTGAAACGGGCGAATGTGATCGCGTCGCTGCGCCGCGATTTTATTCGCTTCTCGCCGCATCTCTACAATTCTATCTCGGATATCGATCAGGGCCTCGCAGCCATTGAAGCCGCGCTCTGAAGTTCTGGATGACTGGAGACCGATGATGTCAGAAGCCCTCACCGTTGCGCCGCGCGCAGGCACCAAGACGTTTTGTCACTTTCCACTGGTGCTCGATCTTGATGCGCTTGACGCGGATGTCGCGATCCTCGGGCTTCCTTACGGGGATCCTTATGACATGGAGGAAGTGGCCAACGATCAATCGAACGCTCCAACGGCCGTGCGCCATACATCGGATAAAGCCTGGGAGGGACCGGATCAGTGGGATTTCGATCTCGATGGAACCGTCCTGGACGGTCAGGATATTCGGGTGGTGGATTGTGGCGATGTCATCGCGGATCCCAGGGATCTGTCCGGCCACTATCGACGCGCAGAAATTGCAATCAGGAAGATCCTGGCGGCCGGCGCGATGCCGATATCGATTGGTGGAGACCATGGTGTCCCAATCCCGGTCTTGCGAGGGATTGACAGCGCAGGCCCGGTTCACGTGATACAGATCGACGCCCATCTTGACTGGAGGGACAACCTGAACGGCGTCAAGGAGGGCTATTCCAGCCCTATGCGCAGGGCATCCGAAATGCCGCATGTCGATCAGATATTTCAGATAGGGCTTCGTTGCCAAGGCAGCGCAAGGACGGAGGATGTTCAGGCGGCAAGGGAATATGGCGCCCATTTGATAACCGCATACGAGCTGCATCAGCGCGGTATGGAATCCGTGCTCGAACGGGTTCCGGACGGCGGAACGTACTACCTGACAATCGATGCGGACGGCATGGAACCCGCAGCAATGCCGGCGGTCGGTTACCCCGCGCCGGGCGGCGTTACCTATCCGCAGATGCATACACTCATCCATGGGTTGACCAAGAAAGGCCGGCTCATCGGCATGGATATCGTCGAAATCACACCGTCAAAAGATGTGAACGATCTGACCAGCATAACCGCCGCGCGACTGATCACGAACACCATCGGCGCGGCCGTGCGGGCTGGCTACTTCCGGCCCTGAGCTTCTCGGTTCACGTGCGCTAGGTTCAATTACTCCGGTCGGTCGATCCAGTTGTAGAGGGCGAGGCCGCCGTCCACGGGCAGGATGGCGCCGGTGACATAGGGGCTGTGGTCGTCGGACAACAGGGTCAAGGTCGAGGCGGCGAGGTCATCCGGGGTGCCGGTGCGGACCATGGGAATCTTTTCCTCGAAAGCGCTGACCTTCGCATTGAAGCCGCCGCCGGGAATGGCGCCGGGCGCGACGCCGTTGACGCGGATGCCGTCCGGCCCCAGGGCGCGGGCAAGTTCCCGCACCACCATGACCTGGCCCGCCTTGGAGGCGCTGTAATGCGGCAGGTTGCGGGGGGAATAGGAATGCAGCGAGGTCATATAGACCATCCGTCCCTTGATGTTATTGGCGCGCATGTCCTTGGCGATTTCCCGCCCCAGGAAAAATCCACTGCGCAGATTGGTGTTCACCATCGCGTCCCATTCTTCCTCCGTCACGGTCAGGACGTTCTGCGTTTCCAATCGGCGGGGGGAGGCGCAATGGACGAAAATGGAGAAGGGGCCATAGATCGCCTTGGCATCAGCCAGCATTGATTTCCAGCCGTCGGTATCGGCCAGGCTGCCATGGACGAAGTTCGCCGTGCCGCCGGCGTCGCGGATTTCGTTGAGGACGGCTTCCGCCTCTTCCTCACCCATTCCGGTCAGAACCGTGCGCGCGCCGGCGGCAGCGACCGCCTTGCCGACGGCCCGGCCGATCCCGTTGGTCGCGCCGGTCACGAAAGCGATGTCGCCGGAAAAATCGATGCCCTTCATGGAATGTCTCCCCAAACCGTTTGTTTCGTGTTTGAGGGATTACAGCATCAATCAAAGACGTAGGGGAATACCCGTTCGGGTCATGGAAGCTTGTACGCCGTGAGGGGGACGGTCAGAGGGGCTTGTCGTCGCCGTCGTCGTTCAACGCGCGCCAGGCGGCGCCGTCCAGGTCTGAATACTGGCCGGATTTCAGCGACCAAAGGAAGGCGGCCAAGCCGAGAGCGCCGAGGAACAAGGCGGTCGGGATCAGGAACAGAAGAACGTTCATGGTGTCGCTACCCCGTGTTTGCCGTGGCGGGCATTGGCCGCGCCATCCTGTGAGCGCTCGCGCGTGAGCCAAGCGCTTAGGGAAGAAAATGGGGTCGCGGCCGCTTCGTTCAAGCGGAGGGCGTTCAGGATCACGATGATCGACGAGCCGGACATGGCGAGCGCTGCGACAAGCGGCGAGGCGTATCCCAACACGGCCAGCGGAATGGCGATGAGGTTGTAGAGCACCGCCAGCGCGAAGTTCTGCCGGATCAGCGTTTGTGCCCGGTGCGCGACGGCGACCGCGCTGGTGACCGCATCCAACCCTTCATGCAGGAAAACCAGGCCCGCCGCCTGGCGGCCGATATCGGCCGCCTTGGAAGGCACCATGGAAACGTCGGCGGCGGCGAGGGAGGGCGTGTCGTTCAGACCGTCGCCGACCATCAGAACCTTGTGGCCCATTGCCTGCAGGGCCTGAACCCGCGCGATCTTGTCGGCGGGGCGCAGCTCGCCGCGCCAATCCGTCATGCCGAGCGTATGGGCTGCCTGGGCCACGGTTTCGCCATTGTCGCCGGAGAGGATTTCGCAGGCGATATCCTGCCGTTCCAGCGCCGCGATCGCCTCCGCGGCATTGGCGCGCATCCGGTCTTCGAACCGGAACAGGTCGAGCACGTCATCCCCGCGGCGCAGTTCCACGCCGTTGTCGCCGGCGGCGGAACGGCCGAGGAAATACCGGTCACCGTCGAGCGTGGCCTCAATTCCTTCGCCTGGTATTTCGCGAATTTCCGTCAGGCCGACGACCGGGCGGATATTGTTTTCAACGGCCGCGCGGGCCAGTGCCTGGGAATAGGGATGACGGCTGTTCGCGCCGAGCGCTGCGGCGATGCCCAGAAGGCGCGACGCGTGTTTTCCGGCGTCCCGTAGGCGCGGCATGCCGACGGTCAGCGTGCCGGTCTTGTCGAAGACCACATGGTCGACCTGGGCCAGTTTTTCCAAGGCGGTGCCGTCCCGCACCATGATTCCTTTGCGGAACAGGCGCGAGGCCGCGACGACCTGTACGATCGGCACGGCGAGGCCGAGCGCGCAGGGGCAGGTGATGATCAACACCGCGATGGCGGAGAACAGCGACTGACGCCAATCGCCGGTCACCCAGATCCAGCCGAGGAAGGTGAACAGCGCGGCCAGATGCACGACTGGTGCGTAAACGGCGGCCGCGCGGTCGGCCAATTTGCGATAGGTCGGCGCCGCGCCTTCGGCGGCGTCCAGCATGCGGAGCATTTCCGACAGGAAGGAGTCCTTGGCGGCCTTTGTGGCTTCCACCACCAGCGGCCCGGTCAGGTTCAGCATCCCCGCGGAAAGCGTCGCGCCTTCCCGCGCGGCGATGGGCACGCTTTCCCCCGTTGCGATGGCGGCGTCGATATCGCTTTTGCCTTCCCGGACGGTGGCGTCGACGGGAATGCGGTCGCCCGCGGCGATATGCAGGCGCATGCCGGCCTCGATCTCATCCAGCGGGCGCCAATGGCGGCTGCCGTCCCGTTCGATCACGGTCGCGCCTTCCGGCGTGATCCGGGCAAGACCCGCGACCGCGTCCCGCGCGCGTTCGCGCATCATATGGTCCAACGTCCTGCCGATCAGCAGGAAGAACAGCAGGGAAACAGAGGCATCGAAATAGGCATGCGCGCCGTGATGCCAGGTTTCATAGATGCTCATGCCCGTCGCCAGCAGGATGGCCAGGGAAATCGGCACATCCATGTTCAGGCTGCGCGCCGCCAGTGCCCGCAAGGCCGGGCGGAAGAAGACGCGGCCGGCATAGCCCACGGTGGGGATCGCGATGAGGGCCGAAATCCAATGAAACAGATCGCGCGTCGCGTCATCCGCCCCGGACCAGACCGAGACGGAAAGCAGCATGATATTACCGGCCGCGAAACCGGCGACGGCAAGGGCGCGGAACAGGGATTTGCGGGTATCGTCGACGACGATGGCGTCCGGGCTGATCAGGTTCGGCTCGTACCCTACCCGGCGCAATGCCGCGAAGACCGGCACGGCGTCGACATCGGATTCTTTCCAATGAAATACGACACGTCTGGTCGACAGATTGACGCGCGGTTCTTCCAATTCGGGCAGGGCGCTCAACGCGCCTTCCACCTTGCGGATGCATCCCCCGCAATGGATGTCCGGCAAGGCCAGGACGGTACGGATCCGGCCGTCTTCGAGTTTCTGCGAGGAATGCAGAACCGCATCCCGCGAGGGGGTATCCCCCATATTCGCGGCATTGACCGTGGTTCCGCCGGCACAGCAGCTCATCAGCTCGCACCCTTTTCAAGGATCGTGCTGCGGTAGCGCACTTTCCATTCCGTACCGTCTTTTGCCAGCGCCCGGATTTCCAGGTTCCATTCGCCGGGGGGCAGGTCGTTCGACGCCTGATAGGGGCCGCCGACGACTTTCGCGAGTTCGATGACCCGGTCCTGGAATTCGGCAGCGGGATGACCGGCATGGATGTTGACCGAGTCGAGCGGAACCAGCCCGCCGTCCCGATCTTTCAAAGTGAAAATGATTTGCTGCCCATTGATCGAGAAGTCGTGCTGCCAGCCGAGCGCCTTCTGGGCTTCCGCCCGGTCCAGGTCCTGGTTGAAATGCTGGCTGGCGTCGTAGCTGTTCTTCACGACCAGTCCGGTCCAGGAATTCGTCGCGAAAAAGGCCATGGTCAGATTGGCGGCGACCACGACCCCGAAGAACAGCACCATCCAGAGGAGGACATGGCGCCCGGTTATCTGGCGAGGCATCATTACTTTATCTCTCCCGCTTCGAAGACCGCGTCGTAATCGTCCCGTTCCGATCCGTTGATATCCTGCACCACGAAGCGGAACGGCGTCTTGCTTTCGGTGAGGGTTTTCGGATCCATGGACAGGAACACTTTCACTGTCTCCAACTGGTCGGGTTCGGCGGGCAGCAGGACGGCGTCTTCCGGGTTGTCCTTGATGTCGGGAATGATCAGCCGCGCGCCGGGAAGCCCTTCGATGGTCAGCTGGATCAGCCGCGGTTCCGGCATCATGTTCAGAATCTTGACCGTATAGCCGTTCCGGATCGAGCCGTCGGACAAGGTCACGAAAAGCGGGTTCCGGTCGTGCAGCACGTTCAGGTCCAGCCGCTCCCGCGTCAACAGCACGCCCAGCATGGCAAAGCCGATGGCGGCCCATACGCAGATATAGATCAGGGTCCGGACGCGGATGATCGAGCGCCAATTCGTATGGGTGAGGGTATCGACAAGCTTGCCGGCGGAATTGCGGATACGGCCGGGTTCGATCTCCCCATTGGCATTGACGGCTTTCGCCATATTGGCGTTGTAGTCGTTCAATGTGGCGTAGGAGATCAGGCCCTTTTCCCGGCCCAATTTGTCCATCACGCCGTCGCAGGCATCGATGCAAAGCGCGCAGGTGATGCATTCCAATTGCTGGCCGTCGCGAATGTCGATCCCCATCGGGCAGACGGCGACGCACGCATTGCAGTCGATGCAATCGCCGGTGCTCGTTCCCGCCGCTTCCAGTTTCTTCTGGTGCCGCGAACGCGGCTCACCCCGCCAATCGTTATAGGTGACGGTCAGGGAATGTTCGTCCAGCATCGCGCCCTGGATACGCGGCCAGGGGCACATATAGGTGCAGACCTGTTCCCGCATCAGACCGCCCAGCGTGTAGGTGGTGAATGTCAGCACCGCAACGGTGGCGTAGGCGACGCCGGCCGCGTTGCCGGTGAACAGATCGACGGCCAGTTCGGGCGCATCGGCGAAATAGAAAATCCAGGCGCCGCCGGTCGATGCGGCGATCAATAGCCAGATCGTGTGTTTCGAGACGCGTTTCGCGGCTTTCTCAACGCTCATCGGCGCCTTGTCCAGGCGGATCCGCTTGTTGCGGTCGCCTTCGATCGCGCGCTCGACGACCAGGAACAGATCGACCCAGACGGTTTGCGGACAGGTATAGCCGCACCAGGCGCGGCCGACCGAGGAAGTGACCAGGAACAGACCGATTCCGGCCATGATCAGCAACCCGGCCACATAATAGAATTCCTGCGGCCAGATTTCGATGAAGAAGAAATAGAAACGGCGGTGGTAGAGGTCGATCAGGACCGCCTGGTCCGGGGCGAATTCACCCCGGTCCCAGCGGATCCACGGCGTCAGATAATAGATGCCGAGGGTAACCACCATGATGGCCCATTTCAGGGACCGGAAACGGCCTTCGGCGCGTTTCGGGTGGATCTTCTTGCGGGCCGCGTAAAGCGGCTCCTGACGATCGCGCCGGTTGACGGCTTCGACATCGAAGCTCTCCGGGCTTTGGGTATCGGAAACGGAAGTACTTTCACTCACGGTTTGGAACCTTTCTGATCAAAAAAACACCCCATTCCGTACCCAATTTTGCCCCCGGCCGGGCGCCCTGAAGCGTCCGGCGGGGGCATGTGATCGTCAGTCGCGTTCTTGCGAACGCCGCGCCACTTATTGTTTCAGGCGTTTTATTCTCTGCCGTTGTTATTCTCCGCCGCCGTTATTCTCCGCCACCTAGGGAGTGGACGAAGACGGAGAGCTGCTTGACGGTGACATCGCCCAGGCGTTCCCCCCAAGCCGGCATGACGCCGTGTTGGGGCGCGCTGATCTGGGTTGCGATATCCGCCACCGATCCACCATACAGCCAGACGGCGTCGGTCAGGTTCGGCGCACCCAGGTCGCGCATCCCCTTGCCGGCTTCGCCATGGCAGCTTGCACAGTTGTCGGCATAGACCGTCGCCCCTGTCTCTGCCAATGCGGCATCGTGTTCCAGGCCGGCGAGCTGGCCGACGAAATTGGCCGTCGCCCGGATATCGCTGCCGGAAAGGATCTGATCCCGTCCAAAGGCCGGCATTTCCGAGAAACGGGAGTCGTCGTCACCGGCATAGCGGATGCCGTGGGTGATGGTCTGGTGGATGTCCTCGACCGTTCCACCCCAGAGCCAGACGTCGTCATTCAGGTTGGGATAGCCTGGCGAACCTTGCGCACCCGACCCGTGGCACTGCGAACAGTAGACCTTGAAGGCCGACGCACCGCCGGAAACCGCGAAACGGTGGAGGGTATCGTTCTTCGCGATGTCCTCCACATTCGTGGCCTCGATCTGCGCCATCAGGCCGGCCCGGCCTTCTTCGGCAGCGGCGATTTCCTGATGCAGTTCGGCACGGCTGGAATAGCCGCCGATGCCCTGCGTGGCGGAGTTGATGAGCGGAATGGCCGGATAGTAGATGCAATACCCGATGGTCCAAACGATCGTCGCGTAGAAGACCCAGAGCCACCAGCGTGGCAATGGGTTGTCGAGTTCCCTGATGCCGTCCCACTCGTGACCGGTGGTGTCGACGCCGCTCAATTCGTCTTTATGAGGTGCAGTCATCTTACTTGTCTTCCTTCAAAGGGATGTTCGCGGCATCGTCCGCGGCCTTCTTGCCGCCGGGACGAAACGTGTAGGCGATTACGCCGACGAAGAGCACGAAGAGGTACACAAGACCCCAACTGTCTGCTGCGTGCCTTAGGGTTTCGTAATCCATAACTACGCCCTCCTTAGCGGAAGTTGGCTTCGGCGTCGTAGGCCGTGAAATCGACCAGGGTGCCGAGCATTTGCAGATAAGCCACCAGCGCATCCATTTCGGTCAGCCGGCTGGGATCGCCATCGAAATCGCCGAGCGCGAGGTTCGGATAACGAGCCTGCAGGCCTTCCCAATCCGCGTCCGGGTTCGCTTGGGCGGCCAGGTCGGCGGCGGCGTTTTCGATCATCTCGTCGGAATACGGAACGCCGAGCGCGGCGTTCGTCGACAGATGTTTCGCCACCAGGCTGCCGTCCAGCGCGTTTTGCTTCAGGAAACCATAGGACGGCATGACCGATTCCGGTACGACCGATTGCGGATTGATCAGGTGCTGAACGTGCCATTCGTTGGAATAGCGGTCGCCGACCCGCGCCAGATCCGGTCCGGTCCGCTTCGACCCCCACTGGAACGGCCGGTCGTACATCGACTCCGCCGCCAGCGAATAGGGTCCGTACCGTTCCACCTCGTCCCGGAAGGGGCGGATCATCTGACTGTGGCAGACATAGCACCCTTCGCGGATATAGATGCGGCGGCCCAGCAACTCCAAGGGAGAGTAGGGACGAACGCCCTTCACCTTCTCGATCGTATTGTCGAGATAGAAGAGAGGCACGATCTCGACGAGACCGCCGATGGAGACGACCAGCAGAGACAACACAAGCAGAAGCGTCGCGTTGGTCTCGATGACCTTATGTTTGGAAAGGAACGACATGACGCTTCCTCCTATTCCGCGGGGGCTGCGTGTGCGGTGACGAGGGGTGCCTCATCCCGGACGCGGCCGCGGATCGTTTGAACCAGATTGTAAGCCATCACCAACGCACCGATCAGGTAGAGCAGCCCGCCCAACGTCCGGATGACGAAGTAGGGATGCATCGCCTGGACCGACTCGGCGAAGGAGTAGACGAGGAAGCCTTCCGCGTCGTATTCGCGCCACATCAGACCCTGCGTGATGCCGGAAACCCACATCACCGCGGCATAGATCACGATGCCCAGCGTCGCCAACCACAGATGCCAGTTGACCAGCCGCAGCGAATAGAGCTGCTTGCGGCCCCACAGACGCGGCACCAGGAAATAGATCGCCCCGAAGGAGATCATGCCGACCCAGCCCAACGCGCCGGAATGCACATGGCCGATGGTCCAGTCCGTGTAGTGGCTGAGCGAGTTGACCGCCTTGATCGACATCATCGGCCCTTCGAAGGTCGACATGCCGTAGAAGGCGACGGCGATGACCATCATGCGGATGATCGGGTCCGTGCGCAGCTTGTCCCACGCGCCCGACAGGGTCATCAGGCCGTTGATCATGCCGCCCCAGGAGGGCATCCACAGCATGATCGAGAAGACCATGCCCAGCGTCTGCGCCCAATCCGGCAGCGCCGTATAGTGCAGGTGATGGGGGCCGGCCCAGATATACAGGAAGATCAGGGCCCAGAAGTGGATGATCGAAAGGCGATAGGAATAAACCGGGCGTTCGGCCTGTTTCGGCATGAAGTAGTACATCATGCCCAGGAAGCCGGCCGTCAGGAAGAAGCCGACCGCGTTATGGCCGTACCACCACTGCGTCAAGGCGTCCTGTACGCCCGCGAAGGCGGAATAGCTGACGGAGCCCAGGAAAGAAACGGGCAGGGCCAGGTTGTTCACCACATGCAGCATCGCGATGGTCACGATGAAGGCCAGGTAGAACCAGTTGGCCACATAGATATGCGGTTCTTTCCGCTTCAGGATCGTGCCCAGGAAGACAATCAAATAGACGACCCAGACCACGGTCAGCCACAGATCGACATACCATTCCGGTTCGGCATATTCCTTCGACTGGGTCACACCGAGCAGGTAGCCGGTGGCCGCGAGGACGATGAAAAGCTGATAGCCCCAGAAGACGAACCAAGCCGCGTCACCGCCGAACAGGCGGGCTCGACAGGTCCGTTGCACGACGTAGAAGCTGGTGCAGATCAGGGCGTTGCCGCCGAAGGCGAAAATCACCGCCGAGGTGTGCAGGGGACGCAGGCGTCCAAAGTTCAAATAGGGCTCGAGGTTGAGCGCCGGAAAGGCAAGCTGCGAGGCGATCACCACGCCCACCAGGAATCCGACGATTCCCCAGAATACCGTGGCGACGACGCCGTAGCGTATCGGGCCGTCCATATATCCGTCTTCCCCGGTCGAATCGACCGTGCGCGACTGTCCGCGCGACAGAAGAAAGAAGGCCGTGAGTACCAGTACCAGCAGCAAAACCCAGGAATGGGCGCGGAACAGCGCGTCAGCGCCTTGTGCCGCTCCAATCAAGGCGACCACTGCCGCTATCGCCAAGGCGATGACCTGCAATGTTAGTTTCATGTTGTATATCCCCGAGACCGCGTAAAAGGGCGCATTCCGTCACCACTCTGTGTGTCGAAACGCCATTTCACTGTTTGACCAACAGTAACCGGCGGGAATGCCCGCCCGAAGTATGGCCGCTTCTTAGTGCTTCCCACCCGATCCGGCTTTGATTTCGATCAAAACAGAACTGGGAACGCACGACTACAGTGCCCCATCCTAATTGATTTGATCAAAAACGAATATACCGATGGGCGAAATGTCACAGAGCGGCTGGGTCGGGGACGAAATAGCGATGTCTGTCGAGAACGGAAAAAGCATGACGCAGGACGTTACGGCCCCGGCTGCCCCATTGATGGAGGCGCGGGAGATACTTGCCGTCGTCGAACGCCATCAGTCGCGGCAACGGGCGATTTGCCGGGAACTGGAGGCGGTGGCCGATTCCCTTCCTTTGGACGTCGATCCGTCCCTTTGCATGCGGCTTGCCCGCACTTTGATTCCGACGCTGCAGTCGGCGCACGAATACAAGGAGGAGCATTTTTGCCCATTGGTGCACCGGGTTCTGACCGATTTCAGCAATATCGACACAATTCTCGAACGGTTGCGCGCCGAGTATTACGAAACCGAACTGCTGGCGGAAGAAATCGCGGAGGAATTGTCGCAATGGGGCATCTGTGCCGATCACAAGAGCGCCGAGGCGATGGGCTATATGCTGCGGGGGTTCTTTATCAGCCTGACGCGGCATGTGGACTTCGAAAGCGTCGTCCTGGTCGAGCCGATTAAAACTCGCCTGTCTCGTCTCGAAGGCGCTGAATATCCGGAACCGTGACGTGGCGGCTCTGCTCCACTTGAATGATCCCGTCCTTCCGAAGCTTGGTGAATTGCCGGCTGACCGTTTCGATGGTCATACCCAGGAAGTCGGCGATATCCGCGCGGGTGAGCGGAAGATCGAAGGTGATCGGACTGTCGTCTTCCAAATCCCGTAGGGGATCGATCTGCGCCGCGATCATATACAGGAAACTGGCGACTTTCTCGGATGCCGTCTTCCGGCCCAGCGTCAGCATCCACTGACGCGCTTCGTCCAATTCTTTCAGCGTTTGCCGCAACAACCGCTGCTCGACCCCTGGCGTTTCCTTCATCATCGCGTCCAGCTTCGAACGCGGAAACGCACAGAGTTTGACGGCGGTGGCCGCCTCAGCGGTGATTGTGGAGGTTTCCTGGAACGGCCGGCCAAGAAAATCCGGCGCGAATTGCAGCCCGACAATCTGCTGGCGGCCATCCGGCATCATTTTACTCAGCTTCACGACCCCGCCCATGATATTGGCGAAGGACTCCGCGGTCTCGGTCTCTCCCACCAATTCCGTGCCCGCAGGAACCGTTTTCTTCGTGGTGTGTTGACTGAGATACTTCAATTCCTTGCTGCTCAGCGCACCGCAAATGCCGTTATGGCGCGCTTCGCAGCTTTGGCACAGCTGGGGGATGTCAGTTTCTTCTGAAGAATCGCTCATGAATATGTCCGTCAAGCTCCTGACGTATTTATAAGGGCTTGGGCGATGTATTGCACTGCCTCAATTTAGCGCAGACCGTCGATTTTCGCATCTATCGGAAGTGGCAAAAATACCTTCGTCCTACAATCGGTGAAGATGGATGGCCGCCGCGCCGCGCTTCAAGGCGCCAAAAGGCGGCTTGGTGCTTGGGCGAACTTACCTATGGCATTGAAAAAGAAAACAGATTAGCTTGACTACTGAGATAGTGAGCCATCGATCGCCAATATTCGATCACGGCTGATCTATCGGAGGCTGGGGCGGAATAATTGGAGCGACGAATGACAATTTCGGTGAAACCCCGCGCATACCTGATATCGGCGCTGTTGCTGGCCGTCCCCCTGACATCCTGCCAGACAACATCGGCGCGGAAACCGACGGCGGAGACAAAGACCGTAGCGGCGGAGCCCGCGCCCCCGGCGACGCCGCCTCAGACGCAGAAGACCACGGCTGCCCCTGAAAAATCGCCGGAGCCGGTGCAGCAAGCCGCCGCGGAAACACCCTCGCCCCCCGCGGCCGAGCCCGAAGAAACCCGGCCGGCGACGATTGCTGCGCCGGCATCCGAACTGATTTTCCTGGATTTCGCGGGATTCGACGAGGATCTGTCCCGCGAAATGGCCGCCGACAAATCGATGATCGCGGTGGATGTTCCCGCGGCCTTTAGTCTGAACGACGTGCCGGAACGTCTGGACCGGTGGTTCTCCAAGGTGAAAGAGAGCGGCGGCGACGTGCAGGCGCGTGAGCGATTGAGTGCGGATGAGCGCCAAACCCGCGGGATCGTGGGTGTTTTGCTCGATATCGCCGTCTCTGCCTTCAAGGCGCATGAGGCGGAGGAAATGCTGCGCCCGGCGCAGGACTATAGCGTTCTGGTGGAGTACGACAAAGATACCGGCAAGGCGGATCGGGTCTTGTTCTATCGTCGATAGGCGGGGCGCAAAGAGCAATTCATGATGCTGGTCAGTTTTTCATCTTTGAAACGGCATGCGGCGAAACGGTATTCGGCGATACTGGCCGCCGGGGCGCTGGTGGCGGCAGGATTTGTCCTGCCCGGCGCCGCGTTGTCGGCGGAAAATCAGCCCGGAACCGGGCTGTTACGCGAAGACCCGTTACAATACGAACGGTTCCGGTCTGTTCCGGCCTATCGCGACTACCTTCCGGATAGCGTCGATCTTTCGGACATGTTCCCGGAGGCCGGCAATCAGGGCACGCAGGGGTCCTGCACCGCGTGGTCCGTGTCCTATGGGTTGCGCGGGTTCTACCGGAATGTCGAAACGCAATCCCGCCCGGCGCACGGTCTGAGCCCCGGTTTCGTCTACAACCAATTGAAGACCGACAGAAACGACTGCGCCGAGCCGATCCGGATTTCCGACGCACTGAAGTTCCTTGAAAAACGGGGAACCGTTCCTTTTGACGAATTTCCCTATCGTGAGAATGCCTGTTCCGACCTGCCCGATCCGTCGCTTCAATCCTTGGCGCAACAGAACCGCATCGATGGTTGGCGGCGGCTGCAACATGACAGGCTGGACGATATCAAGGGACAGCTGGCCAACGGCAATCCGGTGGTGATCGGGATGCTGGTCGACGAGTCGCTGGTCGACCTCAAAGCCGGTGAAATCTACGACAAGCAAGTGGCCGGGGCGCCGGACTTCGTTCACGCCATGGTCCTGGTCGGGTACGACGAGGGGAAACGCGCCTTCCGGGCGTTCAACAGTTGGGGGACGGAATGGGCCGACCAGGGCGTGGGGTGGCTGAGTTATCAATCCATATTCTCCGATCTCGATTCCGCCTTCGTTGCCGAAGTGGCGGAATTTTCCGACGCGAAACTGGCTGCCGCGCGGGATGTCGTCGCCGCCGCGACTGCGGTTGAACCGCCCCAACAGGCGACACCGGCGCCGGTCGCCGAGCCGGATACGAGCGAACCGAATGGAAACCCGCCGACCGAAAACGAGCCGACCACAAACGAGCCGAACATGGTGCAGGGCTTCGCGCCGCGTCCGGCCGTGGCCAGCGGGCAATGGAAAGCCGACCTGGCGGTTGTGGCCGGCGGTTTCGAATGCGCCAATCTATCCATGGAAATCAAGGACGGGGCGCTTCGGACCCTGAACGGCTATGTCGCGGTGGAGGAAGACCTGGCTCAATTGGGCCGGGTTCTGGCAAGCCATACGGAAACCCAGCAGGCGGCCCTGAAGGTACGGGTGCGCCCCTGGCCGCAATGCGAGGCGTTGAACACATTCGCGCGGACCTTCGCACGCCCCCAGGGTTTGGCGATCGAGACGGTCGCGGCGGACCGCTCGCGGACGGTGGCCTTCAAGCAGGATGATTACCTGGGAATCCGTGTCGAGACACCGGATTTCCCTGCTTATCTATACGTCACCTATATGCAGTCGGGCGGTGAGGCGGTGCATCTGGTCGGCTGGCAAAAGGGCGCGAAGCAATACCCGCCCGGGACGGAGGTTTATTTCGGCCTGGACGAAAAAGCGCCTCGATTCCGCGTTTCCCCGCCGTTTGGGCGTGAAATGGTGATCGTCGTCGCAGCCAGCGAGCCGCTTTTCGATCAAGGATATGATATTGTCGAAGAAGAACGCGCCTATTTGACCCGGTTCCGCCAACGCATGCTGGATATCGGCAAAGGAACGATCAAGGGACGGTTCGCGGCGGGTGCGGCCTATCTGACGACGAAGCCCGCGGACTAGGAGGAGACAGTTGTCATGGATACGATTGACGACGTTCACGAAACTAGACGATCCCCAACCGCGCGGGCGCATCGGAAGGCGGAGCCGCGGCTCGTTCGCCGAAGCTTGAAACGCGGGCAAACTTGGTTGGCCATTATTGCTGCATGGATTGCGCTGATGATGGTTTGGTCGTCCGCCGATGCCCAGGGGCTGTCGCAGGACCCGAGCGTGGACGACCTGATCCGGCAGTTGAAGCCGGCGGAAGGTCAGGCAAAGCCGGTCTTCCGCAGCCTGGGCGCCGCGACACGGGGTATTCGGGTCGAGTTGCCCAGCGGGTCCGGCGATAGCGCGGACCAGCCCGCTGCGCCGACCGTCAATCTGAGTATCGAATTCGATTTCAATTCCCATACGCTGACGGCGAAAGGGAAGCAGGCGCTTTCCACCCTGGGTGAGGCCCTTGCGTCGAACGATCTGCAGGAATTCCATTTCCTGGTCGCCGGTCATACGGACGCGGTCGGCGGGGACGACTACAACATGATCTTGTCTGAATTGCGGGCCCGCAGTGTCCGCGATTTTCTGGTCGGAACCTATGGGATCAAGTCCGAAAGGCTGATCGCGCAAGGTTATGGGGAAACCCGGCTGCTCAAGCCCGATCAACCCGATGCGGGTGAAAACAGACGGGTGCAGATCACCAATCTGGGGGCCGAGGATTGATCGCCGCCGCGTTTTGCGCCCGGCTGAGGACTTATTCGGCGATCGCTCTGCTTTGCCTGCTGGCGGCCTGCAACACCACCGGAAAACAGTCGACACAATCGGATTCCGCGCCTCAGACGGCGCAGACCGCGGTTGTGGCAACGTCTGACAAGGTGACGTCTGAAGAGGCAACAGAACCGGCGGATGCTCCTGAAGAACTGGTTTATGACCCGGACAGTCTGACCTTCGATATCAGCCTTTCCGCGTCGCTTCGCGCGGCCGACAATGTCCTGTTCCTGCGTACCCCGGCAAATGTGAACCTGAACGAAATTCCCGACGATCTGGACAAATGGCTGTCCCGTATCCGCGACAATGGGGGCACCGTGAAAGCCGCACCATTGCCGCCCGGCGGCCGTCCCAACCGGTCACTGCTGGGCATCCTGATCGACGTGGTGCTGTTCTTCGTCGGCCTGGCGAAGGACGAAATCATCTTTTCCGCCGTCGATGACTTCGATGCCGTAATGTATTTCGACAAGCCGACCGGCGATGTGAAATGGATCGTCTTTACGCGGGCCAGATAAGCCGGGCGCTTTAGTTTTTTCGGACCCAGACCCCGTCGTCGTTCTGCACGAATTCGCCCGGTGCGCTTTCGGCGATGAATTTCTTGCCGGCAACGAGTTCGACTGTCTTCAACGGTGCCTTGTGACGGCTGGCGATGGCGTTGAATTCGACCAACCGGTCCTCATTAGCCTGCTGCACGATGTCACTGATATCGGATGGCGCGTCGGGTCGTACCAGGGCGAGGTAGCCGTCAAAGCGTTCGCCGATCCAACCGGCCCGTTTGGCCAGTGGAATTGCCGGTTCGACCGCCAGTCCATCGACGTCCCGTTCGACTTTGACTTTCACTTCCTGGGTGATGTTGATGTCGACCTTCAGATGGATCGGTTTGTCGGGGGCTTCTACTTTCACCGTCGGCGTACAGCCGCCGCTACCGAGCGCCAGGGCCGTCGAGACCAACCCGATATGCAGAAGTCGTTTCATTTTTCCCCCAATCGGCCTTGCGGTCATTCAATTTGACCGAACCGGCGCATGCGCTCCAGAATTTGGCTCGGTACCTTATAGGTCGCCAAGCCGTCATTCATGATCGCGCCCAGCGGTCCGTTTACGTTTACGTCCAGAACCACAGGATATCCGTCCAGATAGTCGGGATTGGTCCCTTCAACATGCAGGCCGATACCGACACCGCCGTTCAAACCGCCGTCGATGTCCATCCGCAGTTTCGAATATTGCAGGTTGGACAGCACGTCGTCCACTGCGGAGGGGGCTTCTCCCTCTTCCAGCGATCTTTGATAACGCAGAATTCCGGGGCCGCGCGCCTCCAGATAGCCTTTCCGGACGGCGGGTCCCTCGTCGGTGAAGCGGATCGGCAGCGTCCCGTCCAGCAGACCCTCGCCCGTAATGCCCTTGTCCGGCACCAATTCCGTCAGTTTTTCCAGCCGGGCGCCTTTCACCGAAAGATCGACGGCTTGCACGGGCATGTCCGGCGCGACCTGGAAAGGGGCGACGGAAACCTTTCCGCCGGCCCAATTGAAACCGAGTTCTTTCAGAGCAACGCGGGACGTATCGGTGACATCGAAACGCGCGACCCCGTCGGTCAGGGGAAATCCCAAATCCACGACCCCGACGGACAGAACCTGATCCGGCGCGGTGGCAAAGGGGTGAAACGACGCAATATCGATATTGGCGTTCACGGCCCGGGCGGATATCTGATCCCCGGCGAATTCCATGCCGTCCAACAGCATTTGCCCGGCCTGACTGCGGATACCATCCGCATCGGCGCAGAGTTTTCCGGTCAGTCCCAATTGCCCGAACGAGATCTCGCCCAGCAGCGGTATGGGGCCCGACCCCGGCAGCACGGCGGATCCGCGCCGGATCAGAATGTCCGCGTTTCCGCAACCTTCGCCGGAGGACCAATTGGCGGATGCCGCGCCCAGCAATTGGCCCGCGGGCCGGGAAACGGCGCCGTCCAGTATGCTGGTGATGTCCGAGAATTTGTTCACACCAAATCCGAACACGAAGGGCAGGATGCGCAGTGTCGCATCGCCCTGTTGCGTGGACAGGCGGTGCTCCGCGTCCCATTCCAGGGTCAAGGGGGTGTCGCGCGCGGCGATTTTCCCCGATGCCACGACCCTGTCCCGGTTCGATGTCGTCGACTGAAGGGTCAGGTCCAGCGGTGTGAAAAGACGCGGCTTCCGCAAATCCGTCAGCCTTGCCGCTAGCGAGGCTTCCAGTTTCTTTTCGGCATCCTCGCCGAAGGCGGAAACCCTGACATCGCTGACCTGCAACAGGGAGGATGGCAGGGTAACCGTGCCCAGCGATACGTCCGACGTGACGGCCACCGCGCTGCCTGGTTCCAAGCGGCCCTGCAGCGTCGCCGCGTTGTTCTTGCCGTTCAGGCGCGCCCGCCATCCATCCTTGCCGGTCACGACAATGTCGCGGCCCTGCATGGAAAGTCGGGCATTCACCGATGCGGTATCCACGGCGCCGGTTTTACCGGTGGTCAAAGTCAGGAAGTCGTCACCCGCTTCCCGCAGGCAGAACCGCATGGTCCGCATGTCGATTTGGAAATCGCCGGTGAGAAGTCTTGGAATAAGAAGCTCGGCGCAATCCCGGATGCGCAAGGTCGCCCTGTCCGGCGTGAATTGCCAGGACAGGGGAAAGCTGACTTTTCCAGATGGAATGTAAAACCTGGCGCGGTTGCCGCCGGAGAGGGACGCGGCGAGGTCCGCCGTTCCGGTTCCGCCCGCCTCTGTCACGTCCGCCGTGATGTCTAGCGTCACGCCGGACAATGTGAACTCTTCGATCACGGCGCGGTCCACCGATAGGGTCAGGGCGTCGGCCGCCAGATCGTATATGCCGGCTTGCGGGTCCAGGATGACGGTCGCGGACAGGCCCGCGTCGAGGGCGGGCAGGGCGCCGCCATCGATCCGGACCCTGCCGTCAAACCGGCTCTTCTGCAAAATTTCGCCCGGATCGAACAGCATCAGGGGCGCTGAACCGGTCGGCGATATCGACACTTGCAACGGCGTGACGGCCCCCGCCTGGCGCAGTGGGCCCAGCAAGCCGCCCCATTCCTCCGCATTGTAGGGGGCAAGGGAGGCTTCGATTCCGTCCGGCGCATACAGCGCGACGCTTCCTTCCGCCGTGCGTTCCAACCGCAGCGCCGCTTGGAGATCGGTGCGCCCGGGCAGGGCGGGCGATTGTAAATCGCTTCCTGTCAGGTCGATATTCAGGGCCGGAAAAACCTGTGCGAGGGAAAGCAACCCATCGACGCCGGCCAATGCTTGCAGGTTCTCGACGCGATCTTCGAGGGATATTTGAAGCCTGACCGCGCCATGGGTCACCGGCACGGGCAGCACACCGGCCGGAAACAAAGCAGCGTCCAAGGCGGACAGTGAAACCACAATCGCTATCGGCTGTTCGGCAAGCGGTTCCGCAACCGAGGTGGCGACATCCAGGGTCGCTTCCAACCCGTGCTGCTTGTCGGTGACCGATAGGACCGATTTCAACCGGCTTTTGTCGATCGTCAGGGCAAGGCTGCCTGCCGTCGCGATACCGAAAGGCAGGGCCACTTCCGAGACTTTCAGGTGGGCACTCGCTTTCAGGGCGGAAAGATCGTCCAATGGGGTGTCGATCGACAGGCCGCCTTCCTCGGCCGTCACCTCATAGCCTTGCAGTGTCGCCGTGCCGTGTTCCAACCCCAGCGACGCGACAAGCCTGCCTTCCCCGGTGACCGTTGCGGCGATGGTCGCGGCCAGCGTGAGTTCCGGACTGGCGGCCGATATCTTCGCCGGTCCGATCTCCAATCCGCCGACAGCACTGCGCTGCACGGTGCCGTCGATCGTCAGCGCGACGACGGTGGATATGTCCGCCCCTTCGCCTTTGACGAGGACGATCCGGGCATTGCCGAGGGTGAGTTTTCGGAAGGGCCAGTTGAAGGACCCGATCGCGGTTTCGTCATCGGTCTCTTCTGTGGCGCCATAGACGAAGGGGTCCAACTCCCCGAAGGAAAGGCCCTGTTCGCGCTCTATGACGGTAAGTTCCAAATCGTCGATCGCGATTTCACCGACCTCGCCGTCGATCAATTCCCGCCAGGTAAACACGGCGGAAATCCGAGGAATTTTCAAAGCCCCTTCACGGCCGACCCGAATGCCTTCCAAGGTGACCGTTTCAAGCGATACCTGGCTGACCTGAAAGTCGACACTGGGCAGGCCGTTCTCGCGCAGAATTCTGTTGGCGAGGTCGATGATCACGCCGGGGCCCTGCCAGGCGAGATAGCCGGCGGCAACGGCCACCAACACGAACAATGTCAGGAAGGCCCGCCGTAGAAACCTGCGGCCGCCCCCGGCCTGCTTTTCGGGACGCGTCAGAATTTACCGGCCTTCCCCAACCCTTCCAACAGGCGGTCGACATCCGCCGTCAGGGCGAGCAGAAGGGCTTGGTTGGGGCATCCGTTTTCAGACATCCAGGCCGCGGTGTGCATGCGCGTCGGCAGGGTGAGCGGAACCCGCAGCAAGGTCAGGTCGACGGCCGGGCCGCTGCTTATGGCTAGGTTATAGGATTGGCCGTTCCGCCGCGGCAGATCCACCGGCCAATCTAGAACGGTATTGCCGCGTTTCCATTGCACGGCGGCTTCGCCATCCGGCGAGGAGAACAGCACCTTGTCGTCCCGGTCGTTGGATTCCCGCCACAGGCTCAAACGATCCGGGTCGTCGAAACAATAGTTGCCGCCTTCCGCCGGGACATAGTCCCAAGGGCCCGGTGTCGCGGTTCCGAAGGTCCGGTATGTGCGAATGGTGTCCCCGACCCGATTGGATTTAAGCAGCGCCGCCATCTGCCGGACCAGTTCCGGCTCGCCCTTTCCGGCCGGCGGCTCAACAATGCCTTGGAACGGCCCCACAACCTCGATCTTTTCCCCGGCCTCGTTGACCAAGGTGACACGCGTCTCCGGCGCCAGGAATAAGCCGGCCTCCGCCTCAAGCACATCGCCCCGGCGCAGGTCGCTCGCCCCGGCAACATCCAGGACGACAAGGGCGCTCGCCGACGCACTGCCGGCGGCCATGCCCATTGCCGATACCAGAATTGCCGCCAGGAAGAATTTCCGCATCGCCGTGTCCCCTGTCCTGTGTCGCCTGCCGAGTCTTTGTCTTTTCGCCGATATGCCCATGACACGCCAGCCATTGCGGAACAGTGTACCCCAGCAAGGCGAAATACGGAATTGTCCCGACGGGGCTTGCACCGCGCGGGAGACTAGCCATATTACGAAACACATAGTAAAATGCATATGTGTATATAAAAAATGGCAGGGGTGGATCCATGTACTCTCGGCGACAGTTCTTCAATTTGGCCGGTGCGGCGGCTTTGGCCGCGCCGATGGCGGCGATCGGCACGGCGAAAACGGCCGGCGCGGTGGAACTCTCCGACGACGGCCTGCACATTCAGGATTGGTTCGTCGACAGTTTCCTGGACCTGGCCGAAGACCATGCGACGGCGGCCGGGGAAGGGCGGCATTTCGCGGTGATCATCGAACAGCGCGGCTGTCCGTATTGCCGGAAAACCCATGAGATCAATTTCGCGCATCCGAAAGTGCGGGAGTATATCCCGGCGAATTTCGACGTTCTGCAGCTCAACCTTCACGGCAGCAGAATGGTGACGGATTTCGACGGGGAAGAGTTGGAGGAACGGGAACTGGCCCGGAAATGGCTGGTGAACTTCACCCCGACGATCGTATTCTTCCCGATGGATGCGGCAGCGGTGGCGGGCAAGTCCGGCCGGGATGCGGAAGCGGCGCGTCTGCCGGGTTACTTCCGTCCGTTCACCTTCATGCAGATGTTCAAATACGTTCACGAAGAGCAATTCGCGGACAGCACGTTCCAGCGGTATCTTGCCGACCGCGTGGCCGAGATGGAGGCACAAGGCCTCGATCCAGCCGCCTGGTAGGGATGGCAGGGCCGCCGTTCATTCAATTGGAGATGTAATGCATATCGATTTCACGGATTGGTCGATGGGGCTGCTGGGCGGCCTTCTCATCGGGGCCGCAAGCGCCTTGTTTCTTCTGGGCCTGGGCCGGATCGCGGGGATCAGCGGAATCACCGGCGATCTGTTGATGGGCAACAAGAACGGCCGGTTTCTGGAAAACCTGGCTTTCGTCGCCGGCATCGTCCTGTGCCCGTTGATCTATGCGCAGGTCATGGCGGCGCCGGTCATACAGATCACGGAGTCCCTGCCCTATCTGATCGTCGGCGGCTTGTTGGTCGGCTTCGGAACGCGGCTGGGCAATGGCTGCACCAGCGGCCACGGCGTTTGCGGCCTGTCCCGCCTTTCCATCCGGTCCTTCATCGCGACCGGCGCCTTCATGGTCGTGGCGGCCCTGGTCGTCGCGTTCCTCAAGACACGGATGGGATAAGGCCATGCGGATCATCATTGCCTTGATCAGCGGCTTGCTGTTCGGCCTCGGTCTGGTCGTTTCGAACATGATCAATCCGGACCGGGTTCTCGCCTTTCTGGACGTTGCCGGCGGCAGTTGGGACCCGACCCTCGCCTTCGTCATGGGCGGCGCGTTGATACCGATGGCGCTTGCCTGGATCTGGTCCCGGCGGCAGGGCTATCCCTTCGCCGGCGGCGCGTTCCCGGAACCTCCCCGCTTCAGGCCGGATCTGCGCCTGGTGGCCGGGGCGGCCATGTTCGGGGCGGGTTGGGGCCTTGTCGGGTTCTGTCCCGGCCCCGCCTTGTCGGCGCTGACCCTGGGCGGGACGCCGGTGCTGATCTTTCTTGCCGCGATGATCGCGGGGATGGTGCTGCACCTGCTTTTGATGCTGATGATGCAGCGCCGCTAGGAAACGGTCGGAAGCGACTTTCTTACTGGACCGTATCGGATACCAATCCCAGCAGGTGCTCCAACGGCGCGTGATCGTCGGTCAGGATCATCCGGGGGGTGAGGTCCTGTGCCGTGACGGGATAAGGCGCCCAGCCCTCGATCGACGCCCTTTCGGCCCCGAACAGAACGTCAGACCGGTGCGCCGCCGCAATGACGAAGGTGTGGCGGTTCGGCCCGGCGCTGGGCTGGTCGTCGCGCCACGCGACGACCGCGGGAAACACATCCGACAGCGTCGCCAGAACCGCATGCAGCGCCTTGGGTTCCGGCATGCGGTCGACAAGGTTCAGAAAATAGATGCCTTGCGGCCGCAACTTGCTGGAAACAAGCGCGGCAAATTCGCGGGTCACCAGATGAAACGGCGCGGCGACATCCTTGAAGGCGTCGCCGACGACAAGGTCGAAGGTGGAATCCGGCTGATGGGTGAGGGCCAGGCGCGCATCCTGATGCAGAACTTCCATCTCCGCCGTGTCGACCCAGAAGAAGTCCTGCGCGATCTTTGTGACGGCGGGGTCGATTTCCGCGACGACGATCGGGCCGCGGTCCTGCCAGGACCGTGGCAGCGTATAGGCACCGCCGCCGACGAAGAAGGCCGCCCCGCCATCGGGCTTCAAGATGCGGGCCGCGATGTCGATTTGCGCCGCATAGGGGCTTAGGATGGCGGTCGGGTCGCCTTCCATGTTCACCCCATGGACCAGATGGTCCAGAACCATGCCGCGGATGCTGCTGCTGGCGACGGTCGGCCCGTCGAAGCCGATGATCCGGATACAGAAGGTTGGCGATTCCGCATCGCAGACGCTTTGCCAATGCTTGTCGGCCCCGAAAGCCAGGGCGGCGATGACCGCGGCGGCGGCGATACCGCCCAGGCGCTGCCAGGTAAGGGCAAGCCATAACGCGGCCAACGCGCCGAGCACGCCCGCCGCGGCAATGGTCGACTGCGCGCTGCCCAGATAGGGGATCAGAAGAAAACCGGAACCGGCCGAACCGGCGATCGCGCCGGCGGAACCCGCGGCATAGATCGCACCCAACGCGCGACCCTCGCGGCCCGGCGTCATGGTCACGACCGCCGTTGCGATGATAGGCGAAGCCACCCCGCCGAGAAAGGCCGGCAGGAAGAACAGGCCGAGCGACATCAGGATCACGCCGGTCATGGCATTGTCGGTAGTCGACAGGATCGCCGCCGCCAGGGGTTTGACCAGCAATAGGATCGAGATCGTGGCGAAGGCGGCCCCGAACAGAACCATGCCCAGCCTGCGAAGGTCCGAAGTCACATCCCCGCGCGACAGATAGCCGCCTGTCCAGTTTCCGACGGTCAGTCCCGCCAAGACGGTCGAGATGATCGCCGTCCAGGTATAGACCGACATCCCGACATAGGGGGCGAGCAACCGCCCCGCCAGGATTTCCAGCACCAGCACCGCGGCGGAGGACAGGAAAGCCGTCAGGACGAGCAGGGTCCGCGTCACCGAAAGGCCCACCCGGATATGTCGATCTCGACTGTCATGCGTTTATTCAAACTCCATCTCGACATAGACGAAACCGGCATTCTTGGTCGCCAGTTCCTCATAGGTGTCCAAATGTTCGTAGGGACTTTGATCGACATAATAGGCGTCGTCCAGTGTTCCTCCGTTATCCAGGTGTTCACGGATCTTTCCGCGCAGATAAACCAGGTAGTCGTGGGTATAGCGGCGGACCTGGTCCATATTCGTCGGGTGACCGTGGCCGGGGATGACATAGGTCGCGTTCAGCGCCTCGAACTCGTTTTCCCAGGTTTCGATCCAGGCGCCGGTCTCGGTGTCGTCGAAAATCGGCAGCATGCGCTCGTGAAAGGCCATGTCCCCGGCGATGACCAAGCCCTGTTCCGGCATCCAGACCGAGATATCGCCGGAGCTGTGGGCGGGTCCCAGATGCAGAACCTCGATATGGAACCGGCCCATATCGATGACGTATTTGTCGTCAAAGGTTTCGGTCGGGGGAGTGACCTCCGTCCCTTCCGCCAATTCTTCGTTATAGGCCTTCATGCGTTCCAGGATTTCGTATCCATGGGCGGTGAATTCCTCCGCCGCATCCGTATGCGCCAAGATCGGAACGCCCTGTTTGGCCCAATAGGAATTGCCCAGCATGGCGTGGCCCTGGCCGTTCTCGTTGATGACGAGGCGGACCGGTTCCTTCGTTACCTTCTTGATTTCTTCGTGCAGCGCCTCCGCCAACAGGGCGCATGCCCCGCCGTTGATGACGATAACGCCCTCGCCGGTGACGATGAAACTGAGGTTGTTGTTGTGCCCGGCATTCGCCTTGCCGGGAGGGGCCGTCGCCCCGATGGCGGAAAATACGCCGGGAATGAACTCCACCGGCTTCGAATACAATACCGAGCCCGGATACATGTCGGGAATATCCTGACTGGCCTGCACGGTCGTTGAGGCGATCACGGCGAGGGCGGCGAACAGGGCCACCTTGAAGGGGCGGATTGGAGGCATGGGAAAACTCCTCGTTTGCGGGAAAACATCGTCGGTCTATGGCGATGGCGATGCCGGCGACTGGCGGCAATGGGGGTAGGGCGCGATCAGCCGAACATGTCCGCCGTTATGCCGGAATACCAACCGACGGCTTCCTCCGCGTTATCGGCGCGCAGGGTACCGCTTTCGCCGGTACTGCTGATGAAACCGTCGAGCTTCGCGATCTTTTCCTCGGTGGCCTGATAGCTTGCGCCAACCTTCACCGCATCGCTTGGGGCGACCAGGCTCCAGCATGTATTCGCGAAACGGGGCGGGAAGGCCCGGGAGTCGATCAGTGCGTGGCGGATCGCCATGGCGCAGGCCTTGGCCTGACTGTTGGCGGAAAAGCCCGATTTCGGCATGTCGCCGGCAATCGTGCTGTCACCGACCAGATGAATGCCGGGCGCCAGTTTCGATTCCATCGTTGCCGGGACGATGGGGCACCAGCCGGAAACATCGGCAAGGCCGGTATCGCGCGCGATTTTGCCGGCGGTCTGCGGCGGTATCACATTGATGACGTCGCCCTTGAATTCCTCGTCGGGGGTCTTCACCGTCATGCTGCCTGTATGGACCGCATTGACGCCGCCGGACAGCATTTCGCCGGGCAGCCATTCGATCATGCCGTCGTAATAACGGGCCCAGGCTTCCTGGAACAGCGCCATCTTGGAAAACTTGCCCTTGGGATCGAGGATCAGGATCTTCGACTTCGGCTTATTGTTCTTCAGGTAATGCGCGACCATCGAAACGCGCTCATACGGACCGGGCGGGCAGCGATAGGGGTTTGGCGGCGCGACCATGATGAAAAGGCCGCCATCCTTCATGGCGTGCAACTGGTCATGCAGCAAAACGGTTTGCGGCCCCGCCTTATAGGCATGCGGCATGGTCTGCGCGGCGTCGGGGCCGTAACCGTCTATTTCGCCGTATTTGAAATCGATGCCGGGGGCCAGGATCAACCGGTCATAGGGCAGCTTCACGCCATCCGCCAGCGTCACGGTCTTGCCCTCGGGGTCGATGCCGGTTGCCATCCGGTGGACGATGTTTATGCCGATATCCGCCAAACCGTCATAGGAATGGGTGATGGATTCGAAATTCCGGAATCCGCCGATATACCAGTTGCTGAAAAAGCATGTCGTATAGGCCTTACTGGGTTCAACCAAGGTGACGTCGATGGCGCCTTTCGAATCCTTTGCGATGTAATGCGCGGCGGTCGCGCCGCCGGGGCCGCCGCCGACCACGACGACCTTCGGCTTCGCGGCACGCGCAATGTTCACGGGCAAGGCCGCCATCGCGGCGCCGGCCCCCACGGTCTTCAAGACTTTCCGCCGGTTGATCGTTTTTATCATTTTTTCCTCCCAATCGGTATTAATCGGCCAGCGACCGGAAATAGGCGGCAAGCGCTTCCATATCCTCGTCCGTCAGCCGTTTAACGATGGTTTTCATTGTCGGATTATCCCGTTCCGGGCCGAGATAGGCATTCAATGCGTCGACGAAATGCTGCTCGTCCCATCCGACGATTGCGGGAATGCCCTCGGACTCCCCATCGGCGCGGTGGCATGTGATGCATTCGGATGCCAGATAGGCCCCGTATTCGAGGTCCGCCGCGAGACAGGCGCGGTACGACACCAGTATTGCCGAAACCACAAACGCCGTAACGGCTATCGAAAGGCGCAATTCGACACGGGTGCGATGTGCCGATGTATTCAGCACATTTTGGGTTTTCATCCCTGAATCCGACTTCATTGTTTTTCTAGTCGTATCTATTCAATATCACACATGGCGATATTTCTATATAAAATTTTGCATCGTCCTATCTGCTGATCGGCTGGGTCAGGCGCGGGCGGAAAAGGTCCAACCGTGGATCAGGATGTGCAGGCCGAGCGCGGCGCCGAGCCACATGGAGCAAAGCGCCAGAAAGGAAGGAACCGCCAGGGTCGACACACCGGTCAGCCCTTGGCCGATCGAGCATCCCATGGAAAGCACGCCGCCGAACCCCATCAGGACGGCGCCGGCGATATGGCGCCGCATTTCGCGCGGTTCGTCGAAACCTTCCAGCCTGATCTCGTTCTTCTGCCGCGCGGCCAGGAAACTTCCCACGAAGACCCCCAGCAGCATCCCGACACCGAAGGAAATCGTCGCGCCCGTAAAGGTCATGAAAAAGATCACGGTGGAAGAGGCGGCCGCAACGAAGCTCAAGGACTCCGTCGGCTGCGGTTCGAATTCGTCGGCGCCGATATAGCCCGTGGCGAACCAACCCGCGACGACGAGCAGGCCGACCACGACGGAACCGAAAAGGGCCCGCCGATTGGTGCGGAATTCCGCATCCTTCAAACACCAGAAGGCAAGCGCGGCGGTGACGAGGACGGTAACGGGAAGCGCCAGGGCGGCGGGGTCCAGGTCGAAAGCCAATGCCAGCAATCCATGCACTGTGGCGGTCGCCCCGGCGGGCAAGGGAAAGGATAGCGGCTCGATGAACATTTGACGGGGGATGGCCAGGAAACCGCGGATCGTCGTGTACCCGACGATGGCGATGATGCCGACGGTCATCATTCCGCGCATGTCGCCGCTGCCGGCGCGCAGGGCGGACCCAAACCCGCAGGTGCCGACCGCCGCCATGCCCACACCGAAAATCAACCCGCCCAAAATCGGACCGACGATCGCGACCCGGGGCAGCATATGGACGGTATTCGAAAGGTCGACCAGGTCGTAACGGACCAGCAGGAATGTGCCCAGAATGGCCACGGCGATTGCGAATACCCACATTCGCATCTGGACCCAATGTTCACCGTAGACAGCCGTTTCGACCGCACTCAACGTGCAGAAACGCGTAATGCGTCCGATATAGCCAAAAATCAGACCAATAACTGCCCCAATGGAAGCGACGATGCTTTGTATGGGGAAGTCCTCAATCATCGGGGCCTTCTATGAGGTTTCTCGGCACAGGCCGGTTGGCTCGCAATACAGCCGATACAAGGTCTGTATGATCTCACGAACGGCGGGATCGGCGATGGAATAATAGATCGCTTTGCCTTCCCGGCGTGTGGAAACCAGGTCGTCCGCGCGCAACCGGGTCAGCAATTGGGAAACGGCGGGTTGCTTCAAGGAAAGCAGGCGTTCCAGTTCGGTGACGGCTTTTTCGCCATCGGCCAACAAGCACATCACCAACAGCCGGTGTTCGTGGCCCAGCGCTTTCAGTACATTCGCCGCGTGCCGCGCCTTGTCGACCATGTCGTCCTTGAACTCCAGGACCTCTTCTTCAGATGGGAGCGCCATCACTCATCCTTTCAGATCTCCGAAAACAGTTGCGTTAACCATGGAGTCGCGGGCCTGAAAATTGCCGTATGGTTACCTAAAACTCAAGGTCCACGGCGATTGCCTCGATTCCGGCTTCCGCGCAGGCATGGTCGAGATCGCCGCCCGGGGCGCCGGAAACACCGACCGCGCCGACAAGCGTGCCGGCGGCTTCGACGGGGATGCCCCCACCGACAGCCGCGACCTCCGAAACATGGCGGATGCCGGAAAGGCCTTGCCCGGCCTGGGTCAGGTTTGAGAATGCCAGCGTATCGGTTCGGAAACTGGCGGCCGTCCAAGCCTTTCGGCGCGACGTTTCCAAGGTATGCGGCCCGGCATACCGGTCGCGCAGCACCACTTGCGGCAACCCGAAACGGTCGGTGACCGTTACGCTCACCTGATATCCACGCGCGCGGCAATCGTCCATCGTCGCCTGCGCCAGGGCGAGGGCGATTTCCGGTTTCATCATCTGATACGACACCAGGGCACCGTCGTCCTGGGCTCGCGCCCCAAGGGGGAGGGCCGCGACAATGAAGGCGAGCAGCCGGATCGTCTGTTTCATTTTCTTCCCAACCTGATTTTGATTTACTTGTTCGATGGATTAATTTTCCGTGCGGGCTTTTTCGATAAGTTCGCCCAGCAGCCCCCAGAAGAATTCCTCGCCGGGATAGCCGCGGATGCGGCCGACTTCTCGCCCGTCGACCATCATGACGAAGGTCGGGGTGAAACGCGGCCAGGTAATGCCCTCAAGATCAGCCGGGTGCGCTTCGTTCAATTGAACGCGGCGCAAGGGGGCGAATTTTCCCTCCGCCGTAATCGCATAGGCGTCGCCGACTTCCTCGTTCCAGGCTTCGCACCATTCGCAGAACGGTCTTTCGAACATCACCAGTTCGACTTCGGCGGCCGGGCACAGAGTGGGCCACCCCATGAACAGGGTGGCGACGCAAAGTGCCGCCATAGGCTTAAGGCGTAGAAAAAATGTCGCAAGGGTCATCATCGATCTATATTACATGCAAACAATGCTATAAGTACATTCGTAATGTGGGTCGGATGTCGGCGGCCCGGAAAATCAAGCGCACCAAGACGCTTGCGCTAAACACAAAGGGTGGAGACAGAATGGACGTCACGGTTTTCGGCGCCTTTATAGGCGGTTTGCTTTCCTTTGTTTCGCCCTGCGTCCTGCCGCTCGTGCCGCCCTATCTCTGCTATGTTGCGGGAATCACCCATGACGAGTTGAGCGCGGCCGAGCCGTCGGTCCAGCGCCGGGTCATCCTTTCATCGGTGGCGTTTGTGCTGGGCTTCGCGGTCGTCTTCGTTTCACTGGGCGCGATCGCCACCTCGTTCGGACAATTGATCACTGAAAGCGCCGGGATCCTGACCAAAGTCGCAGGCGTCATGATCATTCTGTTCGGTCTTCATTTCATGGGTTGGCTGCGAATCCCGTTTCTGTACCGGGAAGCGCGGTTCAATATGGAGAATCGCGGCGGGTTGCTCGGCGCCTTCCTGCTCGGCCTTGCCTTCGCCTTCGGTTGGACGCCCTGTGTCGGGCCGATCCTGGCGGCGATCCTCTTCATGGCGGGCGGTGAGGAGTCCGTCACCCGGGGAATCATGCTTCTGGGCGCCTATGCGATGGGGATCGGTATTCCCTTCATTCTGGCGGCGTCTTTCGCGTCGCGCTTCCTGATCGTCTCCTCCGGGTTGCGGAAAAATATGAAGGTGATCGAACGCGTATCGGGCGTCTTCCTGATCGCCACCGGCCTGCTTTTCGTCAGTGGCGGCATCGATGATGTCGGCTTTTGGCTGCTGGAATTGTTCCCGTTCCTGGGCGAAATCGGCTGATCACGGCGCCCTGATACCGTCCGTAACCATTCGCGGGCGCAATCCATCAAACAGATAGAAAAATTCATATATGTCCATTGATAAGACTAAAGTCTTGCGTTACCGTATGGGTTGAAAGGGGCGCGCGGGCCGGCAGGAAAACACCGGCGATGCGTCAAAGACCCCTGGAAAAAAGTGCTTCGGCCTTGTCGGCGGGGGCTCAGTGGAGGAAGAAATGATGTTCAAACCGGGTATTTGGTCCGGCGCAGTTTTGGGCGCGGTCCTATCCGCCGGGGTAGCGGTTGCCGCTGGACCGGCCGACTATGAAATCGTCGATGGCGGTATCCCCAAGGCATTGACCGATCAGCCGGGCAACGCGGAGAACGGCCGCGAAGTCGCGATCAACCGCAAGCTTGGCAATTGCCTGGCCTGCCACGCGGTTACGAAACTTTCCGATCAACCCTATCACGGCGAAATCGGCCCGCCCCTGGACGGCGCCGCGACGCGGTGGAGCGAGGCGGAGCTTCGCCTGATCGTCGCCAACTCGAAGAAAGTCTTCGAGGGCACAATGATGCCGGGATTCCACACCACGGAAGGTCTCAACCGCGTGGCGGAAAAGTTTGAGGGCAAGACCATCCTGTCTGCCCAGGATGTTGAGGACGTTGTCGCATTCTTGATGACGCTCAATGAAGAGTAATTGGAGGAAAGAATGACTGTCCTGAACAAACGGGAATTCCTGATTGTCGCGACGGGCGCCGCCGCTGCTGCGTTCGCCGGCATGCCCAGTATCGCTTTGGGGGCTGAAAAGGCCGAGATGCGCATCGCCGAATTTCTCGGCGGCGCCACGGCCGCCGAAGGTGGCTTGAGCCTGGAAATGCCGGAGATTGCCGAGAACGGAAACACGGTTCCGTTGACGGTCCGTGTCGATGGTGAAGCAACGGCTGACCGTTATGCGGAAAGCGTCCTGATCCTGGCCGACGGAAACCCGGAGCCGGGGGTCGCGACCTTCCACTTCACGCCGCTTAGCGGGACGCAGGAAGCATCGACCCGGATGCGCCTGGCAAAGACCCAGAACGTCATAGCGGTCGCGAAAATGAACGATGGCTCGTTCATGCGTACCGATAACCTGGTCAAGGTCACCATCGGCGGCTGCGGCGGTTAATCGCGCGCCCGATCAAGGAGATAGAGAATGTCTAAGCCTCGTGTAAAAATTCCGAATTCCGCCGCTGCCGGTGAGATCATTACGATCAAGACGCTGATCACCCACAAAATGGAATCGGGTCAGCGTAAGGACAAGCAGGGTAATCCCATTCCGCGGATGATCATCAATTCCTTCGAGTGCACGTTCAATGGCGAGCGCGTATTCGGCTGCGATATGGAACCGGCAATTTCCGCCAATCCGTATCTGCAGTTCACGGCGCGCGTGCCGGAATCGGGCGAGTTCGAATTCGTCTGGAAGGACGATGAGGGTTCCGTCTTCAGCACCAAGAAGAAGATCAAGGTCGCGTAAGGCGAAAATGCCGCGCAACCCGAATGACGCGCACAAAACGACAATAAGCGCGATTGGGAGGAAACGATGTTTGTTGGTATGAGAATTGGGAAAATGGGCCGTTGGGCCACAGCGGCCGTCTTGCTCGGCGGTTTGGCCGCCCAGCCGGCCCTGGCGGAGGATATGAAAACCTATCCCGCGCCTGAAGGTCACCCGCTGAGTGAGATTATCTCCGGCTATGAATTCCGGACGCCGGAAACCCAAGCGCTTCAGGATGACGATTTCGAAAACCCGGCATTCCTATGGGTCGACCAAGGTGCGGAGCTTTGGAACACGGCGGACGGTACGGCTGGCAAGGCTTGCGCCGATTGCCACGGCGACGCGTCGGAATCCATGAAAATGGTGGGGGCGACTTTCCCGAAATGGGACGCCAAGAACAACCGGCCGGTCAATATCGAGCTTCAGGTCAACCAGTGCCGCACCGAACAAATGGGGGCGAAAGCTTGGAAGTATGAATCTTCCGAGATGATCGGCATGACATCCTTCGTCCGGACGCAAGCGCGCGGCGAGCCGGTCAATGTCGATTTCAGCGAAGGCGATATGGAAGCCTGGAAGGCCAAGGGAAAAGAGCTCTACTACACCCGGTTCGGTCAACTGAATCTGTCATGTTCCAATTGCCATGAGGACAATTACGGCAACCAGATCCGCTCGGATTTGTTGAGCCAGGGCCAGTCCAACGGCTTTCCGACATATCGCTTGAAATGGCAGGGCGTCGGTACGCTTCACCGCCGTTTCAAGGGCTGCATGGATCAGGTTCGGGCCAAACCCTACAAACGCGGTTCCGATGAATTCCTCGCCTTGGAAGTTTACTTGGCCTATCGCGGCGTCGGGTTGCCCATCGAGGCCCCCGCGGTCCGCAACTAAGGTATGGTAAGCCGCCTCCGTCCGGCCATGGCGCGGGACGGGGGCGGTTCCACCCGGTTTTCTTACGGTTGAAACGCTGGTCCGGCTGAGGCCAACGAAAGGGATAGGAATGTTTTCACGCCGTGAATTCCTGCAAGTGAGCGCCGCCGCCGGCGCGTTGTTGGGCGGAACCAGCCTGCTTCGACCGGCCGCCGCGCAGCAAACGATTACGCAGGACGATCTGTTGGCCTTTGATCCGGTCGGCAATGTGACCCTGTTGCATGTGACCGATATTCACGCCCAGTTGGTGCCGGTCTATTTCCGTGAGCCGTCGGTCAATCTCGGTGTCGGCGAGGTTTCAGGCCTGCCGCCGCATATCACCGGCAAGGACTTCCTTTCCACCTTCGACCTCACGCCCGGCTCCTATCAGGCATACTCCATGGCCAGCACCGATTTTCTGGCGCTGGCAAAGGAATACGGCCGGATCGGCGGCATGGACCGAATGGCCACCCTGGTCAACGCGATCCGCGCGGAACGGCCGACCCAGACCCTGTTCCTCGATGGCGGCGATACCTGGCAGGGCAGCTATACCTCGCTTCAGACACAGGGCGAGGACATGGTCCGCGTCATGAACGCGATGAAGACCGACGCGATGACGGCGCATTGGGAATTCACCTATGGGACCGATCGTGTCGAAGAACTGATCGAAAAGATGGACTTCCCCTTCCTGGCCGCCAATGTCCGGGATACCGATTGGGAAGAACCCGTCTTCGAATCGACATCCTATTTCGAGCGCGGCGGCGTGAAGGTCGCGGTGATCGGCCAGGCTTTCCCCTACACGCCGATCGCCAACCCCCGTTACATGATTCCAAGCTGGAGCTTCGGCATCCGCGAAAAGGAACTGCAGGAAAGCGTCGACGAAGCGCGTGCGGAAGGGGCCGAGCTGGTCGTTCTGCTTTCCCATAACGGTTTCGACGTGGACCGCAAGCTGGCTTCCAATGTCACCGGGCTGGACGTCATATTGACCGGGCATACCCACGACGCCGTGCCGGAGGCGATCAAGGTCGGCAAGACCCTGCTGATCGCGTCCGGAAGCCACGGCAAGTTCCTCTCCCGCCTGGACCTCGACATCCGCGATGGGGAAGTGAAGGACTTCCGCTATCGGTTGATCCCGGTCTTGTCCGACGTCATCGCATCCGACCCGGAAATGGCCGCCGTTATCAAGGAAGTCCGTGCGCCCTATGAGGCCGACGTGACCCGCGTGCTCGGCAAGACAGAAAGCCTTCTCTACCGCCGCGGCAATTTCAACGGCACCTTCGACGATTTGATCTGCGATGCGCTGTTGAGCGAGCGGGACGCGCAGATTGCGCTATCCCCCGGATTCCGCTGGGGCGCGACCTTGTTGCCCGGCCAGGACATCACGGTGGACGACGTCTACAACATGACGGCGATCACCTATCCGAATGCCTATCGCAACGAGATGACCGGGCAGATGTTGAAGGACATTCTGGAAGACGTGGCCGACAACCTCTTCAACACGGATCCCTATTACCAGCAGGGCGGCGACATGGTCCGTGTCGGCGGCATGGGCTACCGGATCGACCCGACGAAGGCGATCGGATCGCGCATTTCCGACATGACCTTGTTGTCCACCGGCGCACCGATCGATCCGTCGGAATCCTACGTCGTCGCCGGTTGGGCCAGCGTCAATGAAGGCACCGAAGGGCCGCCGATCTATGACGTGGTCAGTGATTATATCGAGAAGGCCGGCACGGTTTCGGTCAAACAGAACGATAGCGTGAAGATCGTCGGGATTTGATCCCCTACCACGACGATCCGACTGGACTTGGAGTGAAGGATGAAGAAAGAGCCTACGGATATCCGGCCCGATGACGGGCAGTCCGATAACGGTCGCCGCCGTTTCCTGAAAGGCGGTCTGGCGGCCTTGGGCGGGGTTGCTGCGACCTCCGTCGCGGCCCGTGCCGCGACACCGGATCCCGACATCACGAATGTGCAGGAATGGAACCAGCTGCTCGGCGACGGTGTCGCCGCGCGGCCCTACGGCATGCCGTCCCAGTTTGAGAAGCATGTGGTGCGCCGGGACGTCGAATGGCTGACGGCTTCGCGCGAATCCTCGGTCAACTTCACGCCGCTGCATGATTTGGATGGGATTATCACGCCGAACGGACTGTGTTTCGAACGGCACCATGGCGGCATCGCGGAAATCCCGCCGGAAAAACATCGCCTGATGATCAACGGGCTGGTCGACCGTGAACTGGTTTTCACGATGGACGACTTGAAGCGGTTTCCGCGGGTCAATCGGATCTTCTTCCTGGAATGCGCGGCCAATTCCGGCATGGAATGGCGCGGGGCCCAGTTGAACGGCTGCCAGTTCACCCACGGCATGGTCCATTGCGTGCAATATAGCGGCGTGCTGCTGAAGACCGTGCTGGAAGAATGCGGCGTGAAAACCAACGCCAAATGGCTGATGCCGGAAGGGGCCGATGCCAGCGGGATGAACCGGTCCGTGCCGCTAGAAAAGGCGCTGGACGATTGCATGCTCGCCTTTTCGATGAACGGTGAGGCACTGCGCCCCGAACAGGGCTATCCCCTGCGCCTGGTCGTCCCCGGCTGGGAAGGCAATATGTGGGTCAAATGGCTGCGACGGATCGAAGTCGGCGATCAGCCCTGGCACACGCGCGAGGAAACCTCGAAATACACGGACCTGTTGGAAAACGGCAAATCCCGCCGCTTCACCTGGGTGATGGACGCCAAGTCGGTCGTCACCAATCCCAGTCCGCAGGCGCCGCTCAGGTTCAAGGGACCGAACGTTCTTTCCGGTCTGGCCTGGTCCGGACGGGGTGCGATCAAGCGCGTCGACGTCACGGTGGACGGCGGCAAGAACTGGGTGACCGCCGATATTCAGGGGCCGGTCCTGCCGAAATCCCTGACCCGCTTCTACGTCAATTTCGAATGGGATGGGAAGCCGCTGCTGATCCAGTCGCGGGCGATCGACGATACCGGCTATGTCCAGCCGACGAAGGACGAGCTGCGCGCGGTACGCGGTACGAACTCAATTTACCACAACAATGGTATTCAGACTTGGCATGTGCGTGAGAATGGTGAGGTTGAGAATGTCGAAGTATCGTAATCTTCTGATCGGTCTCGCCATCGCCGGGACACTTGGCGGCACGGCCGTGCAGGCGGAACCTCTGGGCCTCGGCCGGGAGGCGTTGCCGGAAGAAGTCGCTGCCTGGAACACCGACATCCGCCCCGATGGCCAGGGGTTGCCGGAAGGGTCCGGCAGCGTCCTGCAAGGGGAGGAAGTCTTCGCCGAGCAATGCGCCGTCTGCCACGGCGACTTTGCGGAAGGCGTGGACCGCTGGCCGGTCCTCGCCGGCGGCAGGGGAACGCTGAAATCCCAAAATCCGGTGAAGACAATCGGATCTTACTGGCCGTATCTGTCGACCGCCTACGATTATATCGAACGCGCGATGCCGTTTGGGAATGCCCGCAGCCTGAGTTCGGACGAGATCTATGGGATCGTCGCCTATCTGCTGTACATGAACGACCTGGTCGATGACGAATTCGTCTTGAGCAAGGAAAACTTCACGGAAGTTCATTTGCCGAACGAAGCGAACTTCATCGACGACGATCGGCCCGATACCCCGACCATGGCGCAAGCCGAACCGTGCATGTCGAACTGCAAGGAAAGCGTCGAGATCACCGCCCGGGCGCAGATCATCGATGTCACGCCTGAGGACGCCGGCATTCCGGAAGGCGGCGAAGATGCCGCAGAAGGGGGCGACGATCAGGCCGCCGCGGAACAAGCTGATCCCGAGGCTGCCGCCGGCGAAGAACAGGTTGCCGCCGCCGAACCGGCGCTTGACGCCGGATTGGTCGCGGAAGGCCAGGGGATCTTCAAGAAGAAATGCGGTTCCTGCCACAGTGCGGACGAGGGCAAACATAAGATCGGTCCCAGTCTGCATGCGGTCTATGGCCAGACGGCCGCGTCGGTCGACGGTTTCACGAAATACTCGAAGGACATGAAATCGGCAGACCTGAACTGGGATGCGGCAACCTTGGATCAATTTCTCACCAAGCCGAAATCCCTCGTCAAACGGACCAAGATGTCGTTTGCCGGGCTGAGGAAGGATGGTGAACGGGCCGCCGTGATAGAATATTTGAAGAGCCTGACGCCGACCAACTGACCCGGTTCGAATTTTTCGGTCCGGCCGGCTGAAGGCAAACGCATACGGAAGTGGAGTTGCGTGATGTCTGAAAAATGCCTGAAAGCCGCCGGACGGGTTTCCCCACTGCTAAACCGGTACCGGTTCCCTGAACTGGTGCCGGTTCTTTGTTTCTGCGTCGGTTTCGCCTTTTTGGCTTTTCCGGCCGCGGCGCAAAACGCAAAGCACTACACCTATGACGGCGCGTTCGCTGATGCGGCATTCGAGGTGGAATCGGCGATCGTCGACCGCGGTTTGGTCGTCGACTATGTCAGCCATGTCGGCGAAATGCTGAAGCGGACAAAGGAAGATGTGGGGGGAACGAAGGCGATCTTCGAGAATGCCGACGTCTTTCTTTTCTGCTCGGCGGTCCTGTCACGGGAAATGATGGAGGCCGACCCGGCCAATATCGTCCATTGCCCGTACAAGATCATGGTGACGGAAAGCGGTGACGGCAGCGGCGCGGTGCAGGTCGGATACCCGGTGATGCCCGATGGCCCGATGAAAAAGGTCGAAGCCCTGCTGGATGAAATCGCCCGAAGCGTGACGGGCAACTGACTTTTAGGGCGTGTTCGCATTTTTGCCGCGTGGTATCGATCCACTCCCGTCAGTGGCGACGGTACTGATTTACCCCATTAGAATATTCGGAAATTCCCCGCTCTCTGCGGCGTGACGCCGCAGGGTGTCATCGGAATCGGGCAATTTCTATATTGTTGGTGTTAAAAACAATTTCTAAGGCTGGAAACTCCCCGCATCGCGGATATCATGCGCGGCAACAAGAATGTTTTCTGTTGCGCCGGGAGCCTGCCGGAAATTCGGTGCGCAGCAAGGTTTTGGGGAGAGGGAGTAATGGCGGAATCCGACGATACGCGCGCCGAGATGGGGGAAAAGACCCGCCGCCGCGTGCTGGGGGATGCGCATGTGGACCGCGCGTCGGCGAATGCCACCCCATTCGACACCCCGTTTCAGGAATTCATCACACAGGGTGCCTGGGGGTCGGTCTGGTCACGGGATCAGTTCACATTCCGCGAACGCAGCATCGTCACCATCGCCTTGTTGGCGGCCTTGGGGCATGACGAGGAATTGGCCATGCATATTCGCGCGACCGCCAATACCGGGGCGACGCCGGAAGACATCCGCGAAGCCTTGCTGCATGTCGCGGTTTACGCGGGCGTGCCTGCGGCGAATTCCGCGATAAAGATCGCGAAGGCCACCCTGGCCGAGATGGAAAAATAAGGCCATCCATATTTGAGACGCCGTGCCGGCGCCGACTGGGCGGCCGGGGGCATAGGGAGGAAAGAGATGAGCGACTTCTCCGAATTCAGCGAACGGGATTGGTCCAGCCACCCGAAATATATCGATGAAGGCTATAAATCGACGACCTTTCGCGGTCCGACGAAGCCTTTGATTCCACTGCAACAATCCCTGTCCGAGGTGACCGGGCCGGTCTATGGCCAAGACTCGGTCAGCGCCTTGGACAGCGACCTGACGATGAACGGGCGCAAAAACGGCGAACCGTTGGGTGAGCGGACGATCGTCACCGGCAAGGTGCTGGACGAATTCGGCCGGCCCGTACCGAATACATTGGTCGAGATCTGGCAGGCGAATGCGGCCGGGCGTTATGTCGACCTGATGGACAAGCACGACGCGCCGCTGGATCCGAATTTCTATGGCGGCGGGCGCGCCGTTACCGACAGCGACGGGAACTACCGGTTCAAGACCATCCGTCCCGGCGCCTATCCCTGGGGCAATCACCACAATGCGTGGCGGCCGGCCCATATTCATTTTTCGCTGTTCGGGGCGGGCATCGCGAGCCGCCTGGTCACGCAGATGTATTTCCCGGGCGATCCGTTGATCCCGTTCGATCCTATCGCCCAGGCGACTCCCAGTGTCGATCGTCTGGTCGCCGACTTCTCGCTGGATGTCACCGAACCGGAATATGCATTGGGCTATGTTTTCAACATTGTCCTGCGCGGTCCGAAACAGACCCCGATGGAGGATTGATCCATGGCGAGTGACGAAAAGAAACTCCCGCAGACACCGTCCCAGACGGTCGGCCCCTTCTTCTCCTACGGGTTGGCGTCGGACCAATACGGCTTTTCGGAACTGTCCAGCATAGCCGGGCGCGAGATCGCGGAAGATGATGAACCGGGCGAACACATCAAATTGGTCGGGATCATCTATGACGGTCAGGGCGCTCCGGTCTCGGACGCATTGGTGGAAGTTTGGCAGGCGGATTCCCAGGGCCGGTTTGCGCATCCGGCCGACGGTCGCCAGAAGAATACGCCATTCACGGGCTTCGGCCGGTGCGGCACCCGCACGGATCCGAAGAACCGTTTCACGTTCTCAACCGTCAAGCCGGGCGCCGCGGCGGATGGAGAGGCGCCGCATATCAACCTGATCATTTTCATGCGCGGGTTGTTGTCACACGCCTATACGCGGGTCTATTTCTCGGACGAGAAAGCGGCCAATGCGGCCGATCCGGTTCTGCAAACCGTGCCGGCGGACCGCCGGGATACGCTGATCGCGACGCGCGAGGAATCCTCGGCCGGTGTTGTCTACCGGTTCGATATCCATATGCAGGGCGACAGGGAAACCGTATTCTTCGACGTTTAGGGCCTCGATCTCAGGGGGCGTTTCCGTCCAATGCCAAAAGGCGACAAGGGGATAGCTGTATGACGGTTTCGGCATTCGACCATCCCTGGCTGTCCGGCCTGTTCGGTGACGACACCGTTGCCGAATTGTTTTCCGCTGAGCGAACGGCGGAGAGTTTCCTGCGATTCGAACGCGCGCTGACCAAGGCCCTGGGCGATCACGGCGTGGTCGACAAGTCCGTTGCCGATGGTGTTCTCGACAAGCTGGCCGGGTTTTCACCCGATATGGACGGGATCGCGGCCGCGATGGCCAAGGACGGCGTGCCCGGGCCGGCTTTCGTCAAACAGTTGAAACAGGCCGTTGGCGAAAATTTGGCCGCCGGTCTCCATGTCGGGGCGACCAGCCAGGACCTGTCGGATACGGCCCTGGTTGAAACCCTCGGCGCCGTGAACGAGATATTGAGCCAGCGCCTGCGCGATGCCGTAGCGGCGCTTGAGGAATTGGAAGCCCGGTTCGGTACGGCCCCGTTGATGGGCCGGACGCGGATGCAGGCGGCTCAACCGATCACCGTGGGCCATCGGGTGTCAACGTGGCGCGCACCGTTGATCCGGCATCTGCAACGCTTGGAAGGCCTCAACCCAGCCCTGCTGGTTCTGCAATTCGGCGGGGCCGTAGGCACGGGCGGCGCCTTGGGCGACAAACATGCCGATGTCGCCCGGCAAATGGCCGCCGAGCTGGGCTTGGCCTATGCGCCGGACTGCTGGCATACGACCCGGGATGCCCTGGCCGACTACGCGAACTGGCTGTCTCTGGTTACCGGCAGTCTGGGAAAGATGGGGCAGGATATCTGCCTCATGGCCCAGCAAGGGTTGGACGAGGCCATGCTGGGCGGCGGCGGCGGATCCTCCGCAATGCCGCATAAGCGGAACCCGGTGAAAGCCGAAGCCCTTGTGACGCTGGCACGGTTCAACGCCGTCCAAGTCGGCGGCATGCATCAGGCCCTGGTCCACGAACAGGAACGGTCCGGGGCCGCATGGTCCCTGGAATGGCTGATCCTGCCGCAAATGACCGTTGCCGCAGCTGCTTCCCTCTCCACGGGCATTGCACTGTTGAACAGTGTCGAGCGGCTTGGCGATCCGTGATCGAAGACCTTAAACTGCGCGCCAAACGCAGATGACCGCGCGCTGCTTCGCGCAGCCGCACCGCTTTCTTTTGGGAGTACCGAACCATGATGAGTCAGGAGCAGAACGATCTGATCACCCGGATCGGCCCGGGCCGGCCCGCCGGCGACGTGTTGCGCCGCTATTGGATGCCTGCCGCGCTGACCAAGGAATTGGAAGCGAACCGGCCGGTGATTCCGGTGCGCCTGCTGGGCGAAAATCTGGCGCTTTTCCGCGACGGGGAGAGCGGCAAGCTGGGCCTCGTCGCGCGGAACTGTCCGCATCGCGGCGCCGATATGTGCTATGGGCGGGTCGAGAATGGCGGCATTCGCTGCGTGTTCCACGGCTGGCTTTACGGCGCCGACGGTCAATGCCTGGAACAGCCCGGCGAACCGGCGGATTCGACCATGCATGAACGCCTCAAGATCAAATCCTACCCAGTGGTGGAAAAGAACGGCATCGTCTGGGCCTATATGGGGCCGGGTGAAGCGCCGCCGTTCCCGGCCTTCGATTGCTTCGTGGCGCCGGACAGTCACGTTTTCGCCTTCAAGGGTCTTTGGGAATGCAATTGGCTGCAGGCGCTGGAAGTTGGAATCGATCCGGTACACGCTTCCTTCCTGCACCGCTTCCTTGAGGATGAAGACACCAAGGACAGTTATGGCAAACAGTTCCGCAGCGCGGCGGCGGACACGAATGTGCCGTTGACCCAGCTTCTTCGGGAAAATCCCGCGCCGGAACTGCAGGTCGAGGAAACCGAATACGGTCTGCGCATCATCGCGTTGCGCGACCTGCCGGACGGCAAGCGGCATGTCCGCGTCACGAATCAGGTCTTCCCCTGTGCGATCCATATTCCGATGTCGAACGAAATGACGATCACCCAGTGGCATGTGCCGATCGACGACGAGTCCTGTTATTGGTACGCGATGTTTACAAGTTTCGGGGAACCGGTCGACAAACAGAAAATGTGGGACCAGCGCGTCAAGGAACACACCCTGCCGGACTATCGGCCGAAACGGAATAAGAGCAACGAATACGGCTATGACCCAGTCGAACAGGCGAACACGACCTATACCGGCATGGGCATGGATATCAATGTGCACGACCAATGGGCCTGCGAATCCATGGGGCCGATACAGGACCGCACGGACGAACATTTGGCCACAAGCGACGCTGCTATTGTCCGCTATCGCCGGATGCTGCGCTCGGCAATGAAGAAGCTGGCCGATAACGAGGGCGGCCTGCCGATGGACGTCACGGCGGAACAGGCCGCGCAGATCACGGGCCCGGTTGCACTGGATGCGATCGGTCCGCAGCAGGATTGGGAAAGCGTCTGGCTGGACCGCGATGCGGCCCGTCGCGAAGCGAGCCCCTGGAAAGCGGCGTCTTGATCAATACCGGCGGCGCGCTGCCGCTCCCTATCTGAGAGCGAGGATTGCATGGCATCCGATCCCAAGGAAATGGCCGGATTCGTGGAACGGCACGGCTTGCGAACTGTGGACGCCGGGAAGGTGGCGGAAGAGGTCGCCGCGCGGGTGGCCGCCGACGGGTTGGAGGTCGTGCGCATCTCCTTCGTCGACCAGCACGGCATTCTGCGCGGCAAGACGATAACCGCCGACGGTCTGGAGTCCGCCTTCAAGAACGGCATCACCATGCCGTCCTCCCTGCTGTTGAAAGATACGTCGAACGCGACCGTCTTTCCGGTCTGGAGTGGCGATGCCGGGTTCGGCGCCGGCCGGATGACCGGGGCGGAAGACATTGTGATGGTTCCCGACCCGTCGACTTTCAAGGTGCTGCCCTGGTCGCCGCATACCGGCTGGATGCTGGCGGATCTTTATCATGCCGATGGTGCATCCGTCGCAATATCCACACGCGGCATATTGAAGGATGCGGTCCAGCGGCTCGACTCCGCCGGTTATCTGTTCACGGCGGGGCTGGAGCTTGAATTCCATGTGTTGCGGGTGACCAACCCCCGGCTTGACCATTCCGATGGCGGCATGCCGGCATCCGCGCCGGATACGCAATTGCTGACCCATGGTTTCCGTTATCTCTCGGAAGAGTCCTACGATGTGCTGGAGGAGGTCTTCGACGACTTGCGGCGGACCGCCCAGGCGCTTGGCTTGCCGATGCGCTCCATGGAAGTGGAGTTTGGTCCCAGCCAATGCGAGATCACGCTGCAGCCGGCCGACGGCATCGCCCAGGCGGACAACGCAATCCTTTTCCGGTCCATGACGAAGCAGATCTGTCGTCGCAAGGGGCTGCATGCGACTTTCATGTGCCGCCCACGATTCGACGGCGCGATGGCGAGCGGGTGGCACTTGCATCAATCGCTGAAGGACAAGAAGACCGGCGCGAACCTGTTTATTCCCACGAACCGGCAATCTCTCGCGCCATTATGCGGGAACTGGATCGCCGGCCTGCTTACCCATGCGGAAGAGAGCTGCATCCTGACCACCCCGACGGTCAACGGGTATAAGCGCTATCGGCCCTTCGTGATGGCGCCGGACCGCATCCAATGGGGGCATGACAATCGGGGCGCCATGCTGCGCGCGCTGGCCGATCCCGGCAATCCGGCAAGCCGGGTGGAAAACCGGGTCGGGGAGCCTGCCGCCAATCCCTATCTCTATCTGGCGTCGCAGATCCTCGGCGGGTTGGACGGCATTGCCAAGGGGATGAAGCCGCCTGCGCCGGTGGAAACGCCCTATGAAAGCGACGCCGCGGTATTGCCGCGCAGCATGCGGGAAGCCTTGGACGCTTTCGAGGCCGGCGGCTTTTACCGGCAGTGCCTGGGTGAAAGCTTTGTGAACTATATCAAGACGCTGAAAATGGCCGAATGGAACCGCTATCACATGGCGGTCAGCGAATGGGAAGAACGGGAATATTTTTCGGTCTTCTAACGCGCTCGTTCGGTGCCGAAAAAAAAAGCCCGCCCAGGATGAGACCGGGGCGGGCTTTTCACTGATCGATGCCTAAGGGTTACGCGCTGCGCGTCCGCCAACTTTCCACATAGTTCTCGCGCGCGTCCTTGGAATAAGGAACCGGCGATACCTTTACGCGGATTTCCGTCTGCTTGTGGCGTTCGACCGTCGTCTTCGCCGTACCGCCATCCGGCTCTCCCCAAACCAGGGTCAGGATATCGCCGGTATTGATATTCTCGTCGACGACGCCCAGCGACAGCATGGACCGTTCGTTGAAACTGTAGCCGCTGAACATGGACATTCCGACGGTCTTGCCGCCCATCTGAACCGCGTCGTAGGAGGAGGACGCATAGTTCGACAGCGGCAGGTCGATGGTTTTGAAATTCTCACCGGGCGCCGCGAACAAGGACTGCATTACCTTGCCCACGTCTTCCGCGTTCCATTCGAAGGTGACCTTCCGGCGATGCGGCTTGTCGGCCATTTTCTCCAACGCCTCGCGGCCGATGAAATCGTGGTCGAACTTCACGAAGGGCCCGTACCCCAGATCCCACGGTGTGAGATAATAATCCTCGATGCTGTCCGCGATGTAGCTGCCGCCGATGGAGCAGGTCGCTTCATAGCCGGCCGCAGGCAACCATTCGCGATAGGCCTGCTGGCCGTTGCCGGTATAGACCGCGGGAAGCGGCGAGGGGATCCAGCCCGATTCCAGGGTGTTGGTGGCATAGGCGCGGGAACCGACCTGCGTCAGGCCCAAGTCCTTGCCGGCCTCCAGCAAAGCATCGCGGATTTCGTCGCCTTCCTCATACGGCCCCCAGATTTCCAGGCCAGGGACACCGGACATGCCGTGGCGCAGGGCCCGGACCTTTCGGCCTGCGATGGTGATCTCGCCCATGTTGAAGAATTTGATGTTCGGCACCGGACCGCCGTTCACGCGCTCCAGAATTTCCGGCGCGTTGGGCCCCTGGACCTGGTAGCGGTAGCGCTTGCGCATCACCGGCTTGCCGCCGGGGCGCGACGGCGAGCGGTCGTCGCGTTCGGTCGTGACCGACTTGCCCCCGGTCTGGGCGTGGAATTCGACCCAGTTGATCGTCGGCGCACGGCCGACCAGCAGGAATTGCTGTTCCGCCAAGCGGAAGATGATCACGTCGCCGATGACATAGCCGTCATGGGTGCAGGGAACGAATTGCTTTGCCTTGTTGACGTCGAAATTCGCGAAGCTGTTGATCGCCAAACCTTGCAGGAAGTCGAAGGCGTCCGGTCCCTCGACCATGATTTCCGCCATGTGATGCGACTGGTCGAACAGGACGGCGGTTTCGCGCCAGGCCCGCTGCTCGTCGCGCCAATTTGTGAATTCCGGCGGAACGACCGGGTAGACATAGGCGCCGACCTGCGAGTTGCGCAGCAAGGTGACGATGTCGTCGGAAGCGTCCAACACATCTTGAAGGGTTTTTGCGGCCATCTCTTTTTCCTCCCTCGGTCCGGACCTGAAATTCGTCCGGCGGTTTCCCAACGGTTTATCATGACGGGAGCTTGTCGCAGCGCCCTTGAGATGAAAATTGTATACAATACAAAGGAAAGGCAAGGCCGAAAATGGCCAACGGGCCGCATTTCGCGAAGGAAAGGGGGATGCCGGCACGGGCCTGGGCGCTACGGAAGAAAACCCGGTGTAAAACCTAAGGCCGGGAGCAATGTATCGCGGAAACATAAGAGCTTATATAGCAGTTCAGAGGCGTTTTAGTGTTTCGCCCGGCAAACCAAGTGTATACAGTATCAGTCAAATCAAGAAGCAATGAACGACGTGTACAGGGCGGATGGGCAGGCAGTCTGAAAAATCCCTATCGCAGACATTGCGGGCGGCGCTGGGTGTCCGCGACCTGCTGTATTCCGGCACGTTCCGTCCCGGCGAGCGCCTGTCCGAAATCGCCCTTTCCGACCGGTTGGGTCTTTCCCGCACGCCGATCCGTGCCGCCCTGGCGCGCTTGGAGCAGGAAGGGTTGGTCGAGGTCATTCCATCGGGCGGTTATGCGGTTCGGACCTTCAGCGAGGCGGACATCATCGACGCGATCGAACTGCGCGGGGTTCTGGAAGGCACGGCGGCGCGACTGGCAGCGGAGCGCGGCATTTCCGACGAGTATCTGGATGCCGTCTCAAAAACGCTGAGGGAGTTGGACGAGATCGTCGCACCGCCGGTCGAGGACTTGGATTTCGAGCGCTATCACGAATGCAACGCCATCTTCCACGACCAGCTGCGCAACTTGTCGGGCAGCACGATCATTCGGCAGGAAATCGAACGGGTAACAAATATGCCCTTCGCCGATCCCAGTGCGTTCCTGAAGGCGCAGGTGGATTTTCCCGAATTCAGGGCCTCGCTTCAGGTCGGACAGGAACATCATCGCGCGATCATCGATGCCGTGGCCAAGCGCGAAGGCGCGCGGGCTGAGGCTTTGGCGCGGGAACATGCGCGTCTCGCGAAACGAAATCTGGACCATGTGATGAGGAACCAAACGCTTAAAGACAGCGTGCCGGGGCTTTTCCTGGTCGCTGTTTGACGGAAGGAAATGCGTGAAAAGTGCCGTTAGGCACGTGTTGGCATACCCAAAGTTTTCGCGGTATGCGCGGGTTAGTTTGTAGGACAAAAAAACAAAACAGGACGAGGAGGAACACCATGTTGAAGCAAATTCTGAAGGCGGGCTGCGTGGCGGCGGTGCTGATCGGGGCGGCGGGGGCCGCGCAGGCGCAAGACGTGACGCTCAAGCTGCATCAATTGCTGCCGGAACGCGCGACCATTCCCGCTAAATTCCTTATTCCCTGGGCCGCGAAGGTCGAAAAGGAATCCGGCGGCCGCATCAAGATCGAGCACTATCCGTCCATGCAGCTTGGCGGCAAACCGCCGGAACTGGTTCAGCAGGTCACCGACGGCGTCGTGGATATGATCTGGACGGTCATGGGCTATACGCCTGGCCGGTTCCCGCGGGCGGAGGCGTTCGAACTTCCCTTCATGGTGACGAATGGGGAACAGACGTCCAAGGCCTTCTATGAATATTATGAAAAGCATATGCAAAATGACTTTCCGGGCATGAAGGTCATCGCGGTGCATACTCACGGGCCGGGCCTGTTGCATACGAAGGACCCGGTGAACGGTCTGGACGACATCAAGGGCATGAAGCTGCGCGGCCCGACCCGGGTGATCACGCAGATGCTGGACAGTTTCGGCGCCGTGCCGGTCGGGATGCCGGTTCCGGCCGTTCCGGAAGCGGTTTCCAAGGGCGTCATCGACGGGGCGGTTATTCCGTGGGAGATCACGCTGCCCTTGAAGATGGCCGAACTGGTCGGCAACCACACCGAGTTTTCCGGTGACAGGGGGCTCTATTCCGCGACTTTCCTGTTTGCGATGAATCAGGCCAGCTACGACGCCCTTCCCGATGATCTGAAGAAGGTTATCGACGACAATTCCGGGATCGAAGCGGCGGCCTGGGCCGGACGCGCGATGGATGGCGGCGATGTGGTGGGCCGCAAGAAGGCCGCCGAAAAAGGCAATAACATCATCGTCCTGGACGAAGCCGAAACCAATCGCTGGAAGGAAGCGGCCGCATCGGTCGTCGATAGCTGGGTCAAGGAAATAGACGGCAAGGGCATGGACGGCCAGGCGCTTGTCGACGACGCACAGGCGCTGCTGAAGAAGAACGCCATGTAACCGAAAGCGAACGGGGACATGGTCCCCGTATCGTTCGGTATGTATTTCAGTCGAACCGCACTACCATGCGGTTCGACTGATCCTTTCCAGGGTGGTTTTCGATGACCTATGCCAATCCGATCTCCAGGGGGCTGCGATCTTTTTGCCGCGCGGTCGCCTTGTTGGGCGGCGTATTGCTGCTTGCGATCATCGCTGTCGTGGTGGCCAGCGTATCCGGGCGCAGTTTGGTGTGGATCGGGTTGGGGCCGATACCGGGGGATTTCGAACTGGTCGAAGCCGGCGGGGCGCTGGCGATATTCTGTTTCCTGCCCTGGTGCCAATTGCAGAAGGGGCATGTCTCTGTGGATATCCTGGAGGGCTGGTTCGGCAAACGCTTCGATGCCGGGTTGGATACGCTCTACAATCTCATCATGACCGGGCTGACCGCTCTGATCACGTGGCGGCTTTGGGCCGGCATGCTCGACAAGATGACCTATGGGGAAACGACTTTCATCCTGCAGTTCCCCGTGTGGTGGGGCTATGCGGTGTGTCTTCCCTTCGCCGTCTTGTCGGTGATCGCCTGCTTCTGGACGGCGGTGGAAAGTGCCGGTCTTGTCCGGGCAGAGCCGGCCGCCCGCGCATGACCGGGACGGATTTTGTATTATGACCAAGCTTGAAATCGCAATCTGGTCCTTTCCCGTTCTGCTGCTGTTGATCGGGCTTCGCATGCCGATCGGGTTGGCCATGCTGACAATCGGTGTCGCGGGGTCCGCGCTGGTCAACGGGTCCTGGATCCAGGTCCTGTCGCAGTTGAAGTCAGTCCCCTATGACACGTTTTCGAACTACTCCCTGGGGATCATTCCGCTGTTCCTGTTGATGGGTCAGTTCGCCACCCATGGCGGGTTGTCGAAAGCCTTGTTCCAGGCCGCTGAATCCTGGCTCGGCCACCGCAAGGGCGGGGTTGCCATGGCGGCGGTCGGCGCCTGTGGCGGGTTTGGCGCCGTCTGCGGGTCGTCATTGGCGACCGCGGCCACGATGGCGCAGGTGGCCCTGCCGGAATTGCGCCGTTTCGGCTATTCCGGCGCGCTGTCGACGGGCGCCCTGGCGGCCGGCGGAACGCTGGGCATTCTGATCCCACCTTCGGTCGTGCTTGTGATCTACGCGCTGTTGGCGGAACAGAATATCGCCAAACTTTTCGTCGCCGCCGTCATTCCCGGAATCCTCGCGGCGCTGGGCTATATGATTGCGATCTCGGTCTATGTCCGGCTGAAGCCCGACAGCGCCGGAACGCGCGACCCGGCCGCATATTCCGAACGTTTCGCCGCCCTATGGCGGATCTGGCCGGTGCTGCTCGTCTTCCTGCTGGTGGTGGGCGGAATCTATGGCGGCTTCTTCACGCCGACCGAGGGGGCGGCCTTCGGTGCCGCCGGAACCGGGTTGATCGCGCTGGCGAATGGCGGCCTGACCCGTGCGAAGCTGGTTCAATCCCTGGTCCAGACTGCCAGCGCCAGTGCGATGATCTTTTTCATCGTCCTGGGCGCGGCTGTCTTCAACACTTTCCTGGCTTTCGCGCAACTGCCGCAGGAAGCGGTTCAATGGGTGACCAACCAGGGCTTCGCGCCTTATACGGTCCTGGTGGCGATCTTGATCCTGTATCTCATCCTCGGCTGTTTCATGGACTCGCTTTCCATGATCCTGCTGACGGTGCCGATCTTTTTCCCGATCGTGGTGGAACTGGATTTCGGCCTGGCGCCGGAAGCTTTCGGCCTGTGGTTCGGCATTCTGGTCTTGATCGTCGTGGAAGTCGGCTTGATCACGCCACCGGTCGGGATGAATCTATTCGTCATCAACTCCATGGCGGACGGCGTGCCGATGACCAAGACCTATGCCGGCGCGGTTCCGTTCCTGCTGAGCGACCTGGTTCGCGTTGCGGTCCTGGTACTGTTCCCGTCCATTACCTTGTGGCTGGTGGGGTTGTAGGCCGACCTCAATCCCCCGTCCTTTCGGCGATTTCCTTCACGCCCGCATAATCGATCTTGCCGGTTCCCAGCAGCGGCACGGTTGCGACGGTTCGGATATCCTTCGGCACCATCAATTCGGGAATGCCGTCCTTCTTGGCATGATCCAGCAGGGATTGCCGGTCCGCCTCCGGATTATCGGTCACTAGAACCAACTGCTCGCCTTTCCGGGCATCGGGAATGCTGACCACCGCGTGGTTGTGGTCGGGCCAGATGGCGGCGGCATGGCCTTCGACGGCGCTCAGGCTCACCATCTCTCCGGCGATCTTCGCGAAGCGTTTGGCGCGCCCACGAATGGTGATGAAACCATGGGCGTCGATCGTCACGATATCGCCCGTGTCGTAGCGTTGGTCCTCGACCGGTTCCAACACGCCCGGATTCTCATGGCGCAGATAGCCCAGCATCACGTTCGGACCGGACACGATCAGCTTGCCGCCTTCGTCGATGCCGGGAACGTCTTCCAGGGTGCAGGCAAGGCCCGGGACGGCCCGGCCGACACTGCCGGCCTGGAAGTGCATCGGGGTGTTTACGGCAATGACCGGGGCGGTTTCCGTCGCGCCGTATCCTTCCAGGATGCGAAGACCGAACTTGTCCATCCAGACGCGCCGGGTCTCGTCCTTGACCCGTTCCGCACCGGCGAAGACATAACGGACCGCATAGAAGTCATAGGGATGGCCGACACGGGCATAACCGCTGAGGAATGTATCCGTGCCGAACAGGATGGTCGCATTGGTGTCATAGGCCAGCGGCGGCACGATCCGGTAGTGCAGGGGTGAGGGGTAAAGGAAGGTCTTGATTCCGGACAAAATTGGCAAAAGCGTACCGCCGGTCAGGCCGAAGGAATGGAACATCGGCAAGGCGTTGAAGACGATGTCGGTCGGATTGAAATCGACCCGGGCGGCCAATTGGTTGCGGTTGGCCAGCAGGTTTTCGTGGCTCAGCACCACCCCTTTCGGCGTGCCTTCCGACCCCGAGGTGAACAGGATGACGGCGGGGTCGTGCGGGCGAATGCGCTGTCGGGCATGAAGCAGGCCGGCGAAGGGCCGCGCCAGCAGCGCCGACAGTTTGCTCAGCGCCCCCACCTTGCGGCGGATGTCTTCCAGGTAAACGATGGAAACCTTTTCCGCTAAGGCATCGACCGTGTCTTCCAGTTTCGCGGCTTCCACGAAACGTCGGGAGGTCAACACGGTTTCGATGCCGGCCGTTTCGACGGCGGCGACCATGTTCTTGGACCCGGTCGAGAAATTCAGCATCGCCGGAACGCGGCCATAGGCTTGCAGGGCGAAGAAGGTCGTCACCGCGCCCAGGGAATTGGGCAGCATGACGCCGACGTTTTCCGCCTTCTTGGTAAAGCGGCAAAGTTTCCTGCCCAATATCGTCGATCCCAGGACCAGCCGGGAATAGCTCATCGGTTTGCGCTCTATATCCTCGGCCACCGGTTGCCCGCCGCCGTGGATGCTTTTTGCTTCCAGCATTGCGGCATAGAGGGTCTGGCTGCGATCCGTGGTTTGGAAGATCATCTCGCTCATCAGGTCGTAGAGCTTCACGCCGGCCATGCGGCGCCGTTCCCGACCCTTGATGTCTTCCGCGATTTCGAAGCGGCGCGGTTTCAGGAAGGTGATTGTGATCTTCGGGAACCAGCGCAGGCGGATCTTGCCGCGCAGGCGGGAGAAGGGCGTGTACTGCGCGCCGTCGATGCGGACGGGGACGATCATCGCATCCGCCTTGTCGGCGATCATGCCCGGCCCTTCATAGACTTTCATCAGCGCGCCGGTCACGGTGATCCGCCCTTCCGGGAAGATGACGCAGTGGCGGTCTTCCTGTACGGCCTTGATCAATCCCTTGGTCGCCATCGGATTGGTCGGGTCCATCGGGAAGGCGTCGATCAGGGCGAGGAACGGTTTGACCCACCAGGCCTGCGCAATATGGGTGTTGATGGCGAACATCGGCTTCACCGGCAGATAGACGGCGAGCAAGACCGCGTCCAGGAACGAGACGTGGTTGACCACGATGACCGCGCGCGGCCCGGCCTCGCGATAGTTTTCACGGCCCGTCACCTCGATCCGGTAACAGATCTTCAGGATCGTTTTCAGCACCACCTTCACCATTTCGTCCGGCAGTAGGCCGAAGACATAGACGGTGACGATGCCGTTGCTGATTGCCAGGATCAGGATGATCCCCGGCAGGTCCATCCCCATGGCGAGAAGCGCGGTGGCGGCCAAGGCGCCGATCACGATGAAAAGCGCGTTGACGATATTGTTCGCCGCGATGGTGCGCGACCGGTGCGCGGCGTCGCTGCGGGTTTGCAGAATGGCATAGAGTGGCACGATGAAAAGGCCGCCGAAAATCGCTATGGCAAACAGGTCGCCCAGGATTCGCCAATTTTCGGGCGCGGAGAGAAACGCCGTCGCACCGATCAAGTCGCCGCCGGCAAAGGCGCGGTCATGACAGGCGAAATACAGATCCAGGATGAAAAGGGTCATGCCGACAGCGCCTAAGGGGACGTATTTCGCCGTGACCTCTCCCTTCAACAGCTTGTTGCAGGCGAGCGAACCGACGGCGATGCCGATCGTGAACAGAACAAGGAACAGGGTGACGACCGATTGATCGCCCCCGAAGACGCTTTGAGCAAAGGCCGGAAACTGGGAAAGAAACGTCGCCCCCAGCAGCCAGAACCAGGAAATCCCCAGGATCGACAATTTGATCGCCCTGGATTTGCGGACATGACCGATAATGTTGACGGTTTCGCGCAACAGGTTCGGATCAATCCGCAGGTCCGGTGTTCGGGACGGGGCCGTGGGGACGAGGAAACTGCCGGCAAAGCCGATCATCGCGATCCCGACCGTGGCGCCGGAAATCCAATAGGTGCCGTTATCGGCCAGAATGATCAGGCCGCCGGCAATCGTCCCGACCAGAATGGCGAGGAAGGTGCCCGCTTCGATCAGCGAGTTTCCCCCGATCAATTCATTCTCGGCCAGATGATCGGGCAGAATGCTGTATTTGACCGGACCGAAAAAGGCCGACTGGGTGCCCATCAGGAACAGGACCCCCATCATTACCGCGACATTCCCGGTCACCAATCCGAAGGCGCCCAGGCCCATGGCAAGGACCTCGGCGGCCTTGGTCCAGCGGATCAGCGCCGCCTTGTCCATCTTGTCCGCCAATTGGCCGCCCAAGGCGGAAAAGACGACAAAGGGCAGGATGAACAATGCCGCGGCGGCGCTGGCCATAACCTTGCCGTCGAGCGCCCCGTCGCTGCCCAATCGATAGACCATCAGAATCAACAGGGCGTTCTTGAACAGGTTATCGTTCAACGCGCCCAGAACCTGAACCAGGAAGACTGGCAGGAAGCGCCGGGTGGTGAGCAGATGGAACTGTGAGTCGTTCATCGTTGTTCGTCCGGTTTGTTGGGGTGTCGGCGTTACGCGCGGCTATGAATGCCGGCAATGAAGGTTGTCACCAGGAAGGATGCCAGTTCTTCCACATCGTCCTTTGCAACAAGCTGCAGCTTGCCGTCATTCGACAGGGACGTGATTCCGTGCAGACCGGCCCAGAGCACGCTTGCGGCCAGGTCGGTCCGGTCTTGTTTCGCGCCGACATAAAGCGGAGAGATCGCGGTGCGGAGGATGTGCATCAAGCGTTCGATCTTCCGGACATACCATTCCGGAACGGTCATGCCGGCGGGGACGGCATAGTCGAACAAGGCGTACCACAGACCCGGATGGGCGTTAAGGTATTCCAGATACCGGCTGAGCAGCGCTTTGCAGTCGGTTTCCGGATCGCCGGTCGGTTCCAGGGTGGAAACCGTGTCGTAGAGGTCGTCGAGGGTGCTGCCGTTCAGATGCACGATCAGGTCGTCGAGATTGTCGAACAGGTTGTAGAGCGTGCCGGGAGAATATCCGATGATGTCGGCGACATTCCGGGCGGTCAGCGCCTTGATGCCGTCTGTTTCGACGATCCGCCGCGCCGCGCCGATCGCCAATGCGTAGAGTTCTTCCCGATTGTGATCCGACCGCCGTGCCATGTTGCCATTCCCGATGCCGTGTTCGAACTGTCCAATTCTATTTAATTGAACAACGTTCATTTTTCAAGAGCATCTATACCGGACGGTCTCGATAAGGGCGAATTTACCCGTTTCGCCGGGCGGGAAAGGCCATCCAGGGCGTATAGTCCACGAAGCTTTCAAGGTATTGCGCGTTGCACTGTCGCTGCCAATTCGACCCCGGGACGACGCCGGCGGCACAGCGATACCTCTGTCGGAAACCGTCAGTGACCTCGTTCTCCTCGATGGCGACGGCGGCCATGCCGGCAACGGCGCCGCCCTGACGCTCGACCAGTTGTATGGCGCCTTCCATGGTGCCGCCGGTTTCGACCCATTGATCCGCCAACAACACGCGGGTGCCCGGGGCGAAGGCCGGTTTGCGCATTTCCATGTTCTGCGTGCGGCCGGAATAATTCGTGAAGCTCACCGCGTCGGTATCGACGCAGAGCTTGCCGGCCTTTCTGATCGGCAGGAAGCCGACATCCAAACGTGCGGCCAGCGCGCTTCCCAGAACGAATCCCATCGCGTCCAGCCCGCCGACGACGTCACAGGCGACACCGTCCAGATCGGCGACCAGATCGTCCAGCAGGTCATGGAAGGCGGCGCCGTTGATGTAAATCGATGTCGGGTCCAGCCAGGCGAATTTCTCCCCCTTGGTGTTCGGCGCCATCAGTTTCAGGTACCAGCGGTCGTCCCGCGGCCCTTTGTCGGCCGGCACTTCGGTCTTCGGAAAGTCAGTCATCCAGCGCATACTCCATTTTTTCGGTACGGCGCATCAGCTTGGCGAGGCGCGCGGGGTCGATATTGTAGAAGTCGCCCTCCCGATTGATGCCGGTCGCGACCAGCAGACAGTCGACATCTTTGTAACGGTCGACATTTTCCGGCGTGATTCCCGACGCAAGGGCCATGGCATGGTCGCCGATGCCGCGCCTGAAATCCGTAATTTTGGTCAGGTCGGCTTCATGCCCCGTCGCGATACCGGACGTGCAGACGACATCCATGAACCCGGCGGCAATCCGGGCTGATTTTTCATAGTCCGCCGGCGCGACCGGGCGTTGTTTCTTGAAGGCCGTTCCGCCGAAATAAAGGCCCGTCCACCCGCTTTTCCGGCGTGTATCGGCAATTTCCTCGGCCTCCTTCTGCAAGGCGGTTCGTTCGTCGATCCGGGCGTCGTCGGCCCAATAGGCGTCTATGGGGCAGCTATCGGCTTCCAGCTCACCCAGGATCGGAAAAGCATCGCGGCCGGTCACCGCCAGGAAGTTCACGCCCAGCCACAGGTCGGGGAAGGCCGCACGCGCCTGCCGTACGATCGGCAGGAAGGTCGGCACGTCGAAGTCATGATTGATCAGAAATATCCCGTGGGCACCCTCCGCCAAGGCGGCGCGGATGTTCCGCGCGGTCTGCTCGAAATCCGTGACGTGGATGACCGGCGTGACGACGGGCCCTGGGCAGGAGAAGAATTCGTGAAACTGCTTTCTGTTCATAGGGAAGAAGCCTAGTCGCGGGCGCAACGAATGGGAAGTGGCCGGGCAACCTGGATATGGGCGCAATTGCATCCGGGGACGAAAAAGCCGAATTCGCGCCGGAAAACCGATTATGACAGTTTTCTTTCCGGCGATTCCTCGCCTAGACTATCGGCCAATAACGACCGGCAAATGCGCCGGGTAAACAGACCTGCGGTCCGCAGGCACACGGGTGGGCGCTCTAGAATGATAAAATCTCGAATGAGGAGAGTGTCGTTACATGTCCAAGAAAGAAAACAGGGGTAGGTCGCAGCAGCCTTCACGGCGTCAGGTCCTGAAATATTCCGCCGCCGCGGCGCTGGCGACCCCATTCATCAGCCGCGCCTGGGCCAATACGGTCGAAATCAACATGCTGGCCTGGTACGGCCATGGCGAGCCCGACATCGTTGGCGCCTTTGAAGAAGCCAACAACGTCAAATTCAAGCCGAAATACTATGCCGGCGGCGACAACATGCTGGGCCTGATCGCCCAATCGCCCCCCGGTACATATGACATCATTCTGTCGGATGCCGAATTCGTCCAGCAGCTGAACGCTGCCGGCTATATCGAGCCGCTGGATGCCGGCGACTATCCGTTCGACGATATGCTGTATGAGGACTTCACGAAGTTCCCGGGCCATTGGGACGGCGACACGTTGTATTCGATGATGGTCCGCTGCGGCCATCTGGGCGTTTCCTACAACAAGAACGCCATTTCCGAAGAAGAAGCGATGAGCTACGGCTGCTTCTGGAAGCCTGAAATCGCCGGCAAGGTCGGCCATTTCGACTGGCACCTGCCGTCGCTTGGCATGATGAGCCTGTATAACGGCAACGGTGCGGGTCTGTGGGACCTGGACGACGCCAAATGGGAAAAGGTTCAGGAAACGACACTCAGCCTGCGCCCGCAGGTCGGCGGTTTCTTCGATTACGGCGGCACCTTCAACTCCCTGAAGAACGGGGAAATGCAGGCCATGGTCGGCATCGGCGATTGGATCACCGGCGTCCTGGAAAAGGACGGCGCGCCGGTGGCCTCCGTCGTGCCCAAGGAAGGCGGCATCCAGTGGACGGAGTCCTATTGCATCGGCAAGGGGACCGAGAAGGCGGATGTCGTCAAGAAGTTCATCCAATACATGCTGTCGCCGGAAGGCCAGGTCAAATCCGCGCAAATGGCGGCTTATCCGGGCTTCTGCATCACCAAGGGCGGCCGCGCGCTGTTGAACGAGGTCGATCCCAAGGAAGCGAAGCGCACGGGGCAAGTCGACGGTATGGCGAACGACCCGATCACCTTGGTCAAGGAAGGCCGGATCCATTATCGCGATATCCCGGTCCAGCAAAGTCTGGAGGACTGGAACGATTTCTGGTCCGAATACAAGAACGCCTAAGCCACACGGCGTATGATCGGATAGGCAGCCGGCCGGGGCGTGGGTTCCCCATGGGATTCGTCCCGGCCGGCGGCCGCCATCCTGTGGGGGAGTTCCTTGGGGATTAAGGAAACCGACGAAAAGAAGCGTGGGTTTGAGACCTTCGCCGTCGTTTGGCGCTTGCCGCTGATCGCCTGGCAGACGGTCTTCTTCCTGGGGCCGCTGCTTTTCATGGTCGCGATGTCGTTCTTCCTGGTGAAGAACTATCGCATGCGCGAAGCGTTCGAATTCGTGAACTGGACCAAGATGCTGGGCCGGCACACGTTCTGGGACGCCTATGGTTACACGCTTGTTCTGGCGGTCTGTTCGACCGTGGCGGTCAGCCTGATCGCCTTTCCCGCCGCCTATGCCTTGGCGTTCAAGACATCGGCGACGGTCCGGCGATGGGCGATTTTCCTGCTCGTCGTGCCTTTCTTCACCAGCTATCTGGTCAGAATCTTTTCCTGGTACGTGGTGCTGGCCGAAACCGGACCGGTGAATTCGGTTCTCGGATTCTTCGGGTTGGGGCCGTTCACCATGCTGAACACGATGTTCGGTACGATGGTCGGGTATGCGACCCTGACCTTGCCATTGGTGGTGATTCTGCAGACGGTCTCGCTTGCCAATATCGACAACCGCTTTATCGAAGCCGCGCATAATCTGGGCTGCGGCGCTTTCCGGACGATCCATTCGGTGATCGTGCCGATGGCCAAGACGGGCCTCGTCATCGCCGCGCTCTTCTGTTTCATCCTCAGTTTCGGCGATTTCGTCAGCCCGTATTATCTCGGCGGGTCCAAGCCGCCGACCTTGGCGATCCTGATTATCGACACCACAAAGTCCGGCCAGCAATGGCCGCGTGCGGCGGTCGTGGCCGTGATGATGATGCTGACCCTGTTCACGGTCGCGTTTGCATCGATCTGGTATGCCTATCGGAAGAGGGCCAGCCGATGATCAGCCGAGACAGTTTCACGACCTGGATTCTGCGGTTCTATGTGGTTCTGGTCTTCGGCTTCATTTTCATGCCGATCGTCGCCAGTGTGATCTTCTCGTTCAACTCGCAGCGGTTTCCGACGGTGCCGCTAGGGTCCTTCACGACCGAATGGTACGAGACGATTTTGAATGACCCGGATATTTGGGAAGCGGCCAGGACCAGTATTCTTGTTTCGCTTTGCACCTCGGTCCTGGCGACCTTCATCGGGTTCTGCACCGCCTATACCGATTACCGGTTCAAGTTCCGGTACAAGTACGGCTTCCTGGCGCTCGCCCTTCTGCCGCCGACGATTCCATTGATCATCATGGCGCTGGCCATGCTGGCCTGGTTCGCGAAGATCGGGATGTCGGGGCAGGTCTGGTCTATCATCGCCGCCCATACGGTGCTGACCATACCCTTCGCGATGGCGATCATCCGTCTGCGTTTGAACGAAATGGATGAAAGCCTCGAAGCCGCTGCCTGGAATCTGGGGGCCAGTGAATGGCGGGCGGTCCGGGACGTGATCATCCCCTTTGCCAGACCTGCGATCGTTTCTTCCATGTGCCTGACCGCGGCCGTTTCTTTCGACGAATTCGCCGTGGCCTGGTTCGTTTCCGGCCTCAACAAGACGATCCCGGTCGTCATTCTTGAAATCGTGACGGGCAATATAGATCCGCAGGTGAACGCCATCGGCAGTTTCGTCTTCCTGGTTTCCATGACCCTGGTGGTCCTGGCCCAAATTCTGTTCATGACCAAGGGCAAACGGAGGACCGTGACGCCATGACCAATTCCGCCGTGAATCAACCGATCGTGGAATTCGTGGATGTCGTGAAACGGTTCGGCGATTTCGAAGCCGTCAAAGGTATCAACCTGGAAATCATGCCGGGTGAATTCATCGCGATCATGGGGTCGTCCGGCTGCGGCAAGACCACGACATTGCGCATGCTGGCCGGCCTAGAAGCCCCGACGGAAGGGGAAGTGCGCCTGGACGGGCAGGTGATGAACGACGTGAAGCCGCATGAACGGGACACGCCGATGGTCTGGCAGTCGCTGGCCCTGTTCCCCTTCCTGAATGTGCGGGAGAATGTCGAATTCGGCCTGAAGATGCGGGGTGTCGGCCCGGACGAGCGTAAGGACCGCGCCATGCGCTGGCTGGAGCGGATGGAAATCGAACAATTCGCGGAACGCAGCGTCGACCAGCTATCCGGCGGGCAGCGGCAGCGCGTGGCGCTGGCCCGCGCCCTGGTGACGGAACCCAAGGTGCTGCTGCTGGACGAACCCTTGTCGGCGCTCGACGCGCATTTGGTCATCCGCATGCAGCAGGTGCTGACCAAGCTGCAACGGGATCTGGGCATCACCTTCGTCTATGTCACCCATTCCCAGTCGGAAGCCTTCGCCATGGCGGACCGGGTGGTGATCATGGGGGACGGCAAGATCGCGCAGGTCGGCAAGCCGCGGGATATCTACCGGGCGCCGGCCAACCGTTTCGTCGCGGAATTCGTCGGCCGGAACAATATCCTCACGGGGAACGTGACGGCGGTGTCGGGATCGACGGTGACGATCGCAACCCCTGCCGGGACATTTGCCGTCGGCGCGGAAGGGGCCGCACTGCCCGATATCGGCGCGACCGCGTCTTTCGTGATCGCCGCCGATTTGGTGCATTTCTCGCCGGACCCGATGGAAGAAGAAAACAGCATCGAATGCAGTTTGATCTCGGAAGAATTCGTCGGTTCGGTCATGACGCTCTTCCTGGAGAGCAAGGACGGAACCGAGTTCAAGGTGCAGACCCAGGAACGGGTGCTCGCCAATATCGATTTGAAGGCGACGGGCCGATTCCACCTGGGCTGGTCCGCGGCAAACGCCCATCTGCTGGGTGAGTGAGGGAGGACAAGACCATGACGAAGCTGACCGAAACCGATGCGAAATTCCTGCGTATCGCCTACGAAGAAGCGCTGGCCGGATTCAACGAAGGCGGCTGCCCCATCGGGTCGTCGCTTGCCGAAGGCGACCGCCTGATCGCGCAGGGGCGGAACCAGCGTGTGCAGCAGGGCGACCCGATCGCCCATGGCGAAATGGATTGCCTGCGCAAGGCGGGCCGGCAGAAGTCCTACCGTAAGATGACGCTCTATACCTCCCTCAGCCCTTGCATGATGTGCACCGGAACGATCATTCAGTTCGGCATTCCGCGCGTCGTGATCGGGGAGGCGGAGACCTTTCCGGGCAATCCGGACTTCCTGCGGGAAAGGGGTGTCGAGGTGATTATTGCCGATGACGACGATTGCAAAGCGCTGATGGCCCGTTTCATTCGGGAAAAGCCTGAATTGTGGGCCGAGGATATCGCGGAAGACTGAAGACCTATTCCTACCCTTCAATGGTGCAATTCCACCCATACGATACGTTAGTCTAGTTGCGGTTTTTCGCGGGACTGGCGATCATCGGTTACGTGCCCGACGACCCTAATTGCAAGAAAACGGGCGCGGATGGGAGGAAACGATGACAATCTGCAAACGGATTGCCGCGGGCACGCTCGCGGTTCTTATGACGTCCGGGGTGGCTTACGCACAAGGCAACCTGGATAAGCTCAGTTCGTTCCAAACGACGGGCGTTACTGACTTCACCTTCGTGGAACAGGGCGGCGACAAGGCCGCTGCGATCCGCAAGACGCTGTCGGGCATTACGCTGCCGGACGGTTTTTCGATCGACCTTTACGCCATCGTGCCGGACGCACGGCATATGGCCGTCGGTCCGCAAGGGATCGTAACCTTCGTCGGCACGCGGAAGACTGAGGTTTGGTCCGTCACGGATCGTGACAAGGACCGCGTTGCGGATGAAGTGAAGAACTTCGCCCCGTCGCTCGCCAAGGCGATCCCGAACGGGGTCTGTTTCTCGAAGGACGGCTTCCTTTATATCGCGGAACAGAACCGCGTGCTGGTCTATCCGGCGGCGGAGTTCTTCTATGAAAGCCCGGATGTGGCCGCATTCAATGTGATCCCGCAGGGCGAACTGATTCCGCCGGAGGAAGAGAGCTACAACCACACCGCCCGTGTCTGCAAGCTCGGTCCGGACGGCAAGCTATACATCTCACTCGGTCAGCCTTTCAATGTCGCGCCGGCCGAAAAGCTCGACAAGTATAAGAAATGGGGCATCGGTGGGATCATCCGCGTGAATACGGACGGGTCCGACCGCGAGGTCTATACCTACGGCGTGCGGAATTCCGTCGGCCATGATTTCGATCCGGAAACCGGAGATCTGTGGTTCACGGATAACCAGGTCGACGGCATGGGCGACAATATACCGCCCGGTGAATTGAACCATCAGACTTCGATGGGGCAGCATTTCGGCCATCCCTGGTTCGGCGGCGGCGATACCCGCACGAACGAATATGCCGGTCAGGACGTACCGGTCGAAGTGGTGATGCCCGCGGTTGCGACCGAGGCGCATGCCGCTGATCTGGGCATGCATTTCTATACCGGCAAGATGTTTCCCGCGAAGTACAAGAACGCCATCTTCTCCGCCCAACATGGTTCCTGGAACCGGACGGATCCGATCGGCGCGCGGGTGATGGTGACCTTCGTCGACGCGGAAGGGAACGCGACGATGGAACCTTTCGCGGAAGGTTGGATCGACGAGAACGGCGAATATCTTGGTCGGCCGGTCGATGTCACCCAACTTCGGGACGGCTCCATTCTCGTCTCCGACGACCTTGCGGGCGCGATATACCGGATCAGTTATTCCGCGCAATAAATCTTCCAGTGCCAATTGGGGCGGTGGGTATTCCCCACCGCCCATTTTTTCATGGACGACCCTGATGATGAGACGTTTGCTAAATCTGCCGGTTCTTCTGGGACCGATCCTGGCGGTAATCGCGCTGGTCGCCGCCGCGCCGTCCGATGCGCTGGCGGCCGACGCGGCCGCAGGCAAGGTGAAGGCCAAGAAGTGCCGGAATTGCCATGGGATCGACGGTGTGGCCAAGATCCCCATCGCACCGCATATCGCCGGTGAGAGCGAGATTTATCTTCAAGTCCAATTGAAGGCTTTCCGGACCGGCAAGCGGAAGCACGAGATCATGTCGGTCATCGCCAAGGATCTCAGCGACGCGGACATCGCCGATCTCGCCGCTTGGTACAGCAGCATCAAATTCACGGTCGAAATGCCGGCCGATTGACCGGAAGGGGCGGTCCTAGCTGGCCGATCCGCCGGGCTTGATCGGGAAGGTCTTTCCGAAGGTGCCGCCATCCGTGTCGGTCGCTTCGACGGAAAACGACGTCGCGCCGTTATCGTCGTAGGAGAAGCGGAAGGTCGGATCCTCGCTGATGGAAATGCCGCCGCTCATATGGATCAGTTGTTCCTCACCCAGGAAAACCGACATCTCGTTCACGAAGAATGCCGGAATGAAAAGCTGCGTGACCTGATTGCGCTGCAAGCCCGAATAGTTCGGGTGCCGGATCATGATTTGTGCCTGGCGGCGCCCCTGGGTCTTCGGCGCGACCGTTGTCGCGGAGGCTGTTTCGGCGACGACGTCGAAAACCTTCATCCGCATTTTGCCGGCGGAAGACATCGCGGTTTCCATGTCTTTCAAGGCAGGCGCCGAACAGCCGCCCGCCCCTTTCACATACCGCCCGACCATCCATAATTTCCCATCCGCCGTTTCGGCGATGGCGCGGATATTCGAGTATTGGTTCACCCGGACACGTGTTTCCAGATCGACGGTGCCCATGGAAGGGCCGAATTCAAACTCCGCCACAACGGGGGCGGGGTTCTCGTCGACGATCAAGGTGAGCTTTGTGATGCGCGCGGCAGACGCAGCGGCCTGAATCAACCTCACCGGAACGACGGCGGCGTCATGCGCCCGGTATGGGGCATCCATGTCGAACAAGGCCGAGCCGTCAAGGATCGGGGTGTCGCCGAAGACGTCGTATTTCAATTCCGCCCAGGTTTCCCCGTCATTGAGCGGGTTCTTGATGTCTGGTTCCGCGGCATGGGCCGGGCCGATCCCGGCCGTCGGGCTTGCCGCAACCGCCACACCCAGCCCCAAGGCCAATGCTGCGGCATACAGGTTTCGGATCATGGGTCGCTCCACCCTTTGCAACCGCGGACATCCCTCGGGAGTTGGTTCCCTGCCAGGTTCTGGCGGGACTATTCCGGGCCGCGTTGCTGTTTTGTGCATTAGTAAAGCAGCTTAAGGTACACGGCACTATACGGAAATACTACATTGGCATCACGTTCCCGCGTGTATGATGGTCCGCGAAGGTTGGGCCATCGCGCACGAAATGACGCTCCGTCCAGAGCATAACGACGCGGCGAGAATCGAGAATGTTTGAAATATTCCTGACCATGTGCCTGCAAGGCCAACCCGAACTCTGTGCGGACCGGCTGATCCCGGTCGAAGCGGAGACACGGGAAATCTGTGAGGCCGAGGCCCCGGCGCGGCTGAGCGAATGGCGTAAGGGCCTCTCCAACGCCGTTGTGTCGGACTGGCATTGCGGCGACGGCGCCTTGGCTGATGCCCTGAACGTCACTGAGGTGGCGGCGGGAGTCTTCGTGCATCAGGGCCGCTATGAAACGCCTACCCCCGCCAATGCGGGCGACCTGGCCAATGTCGGCTTCATTATCGGTGAGGACGCCGTCGCGGTGATTGATGCGGGCGGGTCGCGTTTGGTGGGCGAACGCCTGTACGCGGCCGTGCGCAAGCAGACCGATCTTCCGATCAAATGGCTGATCCTGACCCATATGCATCCCGACCATGTCATGGGGGCCGGTGTGTTCCATGAAGCCGGCGCGGAAATCGTCGGGCATCCGAAATTGTCGGATGCGCTGACCAATCGCCGGTCGGCCTATCTCGAAAACTATGCCGGGCTGCTGGGGGACAGAACCTTTCTCGGTACAAGGATCGTGGGGCCCGGCGCGGATAGCGACACTGTGGATGAAATCGATCTGGGGCGCAGGCGTCTGACGCTTCGGGCTTTTCCGACAGCCCATACGGATAACGATCTGACGGTATTCGACACCAGTACCGGGACATTATTCACGGGCGACTTGGTCTTTGCCGTTCATACCCCGGCCTTGGACGGTTCGATCCTGGGCTGGCTGTCGGTTTTGCAGGAATTGTCCGAATTCGATGCGAAACGCATCGTGCCCGGTCATGGACCCAGCTTCCTGCCCTGGCCCGATGGCGGCGAGGATACGTGGAATTACCTTACCACCCTGGCTGAAGAGACACGGCAGGCCATCGCCGAGGGCGAGAGCATGCGCACGGCTATCGAGCATCTTGGTGAGTCGATGCGGGAGGGATGGGAACTGTTCGACGAATACAACCCGCGGAATGCGACCGCTGCCTATAAGGAGTTGGAATGGGAGTGACCCGCGTTTACGGCAGATGCTGTTGTATCGATCGGGCCAAGGAAAAAGCGCGCTTTTCCAGAATGACCGGGGTCTCGCACACATAGGTCAGGGACTGTGCCCGGTCCTTAAAAATCCGGGCGTCCCAGGTGACCTGATCCTGCAATTCTTCGATCCGGTCGTAATTCGGCTCCGTCGCTTCGCTCAGATCCTGTAAAGTATCCCGGTTTTTGTCGATCCGGTCCGCCAGTTCGTCCTGCTTATGCGCATAGCGGGCGATGCCGGCGATGATGTCCGTCCGCTCCTTGTCTATCAGTGTGAAGATACCGGCGAACAGTTTCGTCAAACGTTCGGCCTTGTTGTCGCCGATATCGTCGCGTTTTGCGAATTTCGCAATCATGTCGTCCGCAGCTTCCATCGGTGTGCGCCGAAGCGACAGAATGGAAGCCAGGTGGTGGATTTCGTCATTGTCGCGCCAAGATTTTCGCAGCGTGTCGTCAATGACCGGACCGGCCCACATTTGCCCTATGGAGAGATGCGGCACCTTGCGCTGGATGCAGGGCCAGTCCGGGTCGGAAAAGTCGGCCGCCCGCGCCACGCCTGACGCAACCGCCGTCATCATCGCCGCTGCCGCGAACGCCGTCATCAAGGAACGCATGGATCGACCCCTCATTTTCCCATCCCGGTCATCGTCAATTCATCGTTTGAAGCGTTAACGCGGCGAAACCCGATAGGTCAATTCGCTGTCCGTCGCATGCGAGTCCGCCTCGGCGGCGGCGACAAGCTCCGCATGGAATGGAGACTTCGAACACACGGGATCGGTGGCGTAAGGGTCGTTCGCGATTGCCATCGCCTGGCAGCGGCAGCCGCCGAAATCCTTGCCGCGCCGGTCGCAGGAACGGCAGGGTTCCTGCATCCAATCAAAACCGCGAAAGGCGTTGAAGGCTTCGCCGTCATACCAGATGTCGCGCAAGGACTTCGCCGGGAACCGGTCGAAATTGAGCCCCTTGATCGTCTGCGCCGCGTGGCAGGGCAGAACCGTGCCGTCCGGCGTGATGTTCAAGCCCGTGGAGCCCCAACCGCCCATGCAGGGCTTCGGGTATTTCGCGTGGTGGTCGGCAGGTACATAGTCGATCACCAATTCGCCTTTCAGCCGCTCCCGCGCTTCGTTGACGATTTCCCGGGCGCGCAGCGCCTGGTCCTGTGTCGGCATCAAGGCGGCCCGGTTGGCGGCGGCCCAGCCGTGGAATTGCACGGTCGCGACTTCGATCCGCCGGGCGCCAAGCTGCTGGGCAAGCGCGATGGTTTCTTCCAAACGGTCCATGTTCCGGCGATGGACGACGGCGTTCAACGTCAACGGAATGCCCTGTTTCCCGACCCAGCCGGCAACGGCCATCTTGCGGTCGAAACCGCCTTTGTAGCCGCCGATCTCGTCAGCCGATTCCGCAGTCACGCCTTGCAGCGACAGTTGAACATGGTCCAGGCCGCGCTCATCGAGCGCCGCCAGGCGCTTTTCCGTCAAACCGATGCCGGAGGTGATCAGGTTGGTGTAGAGGTCAGCTTCCCGCGCGGCGGTGATCAGTTCTTCCAAATCGCGCCGGGAGGCCGGCTCCCCGCCCGACAAATGGATCTGCAACACACCGATCGCGGCGGCCTGTTTGAAGGCCTCCGCCCATTCTTCCGTCGAAAGTTCGGACTTTATGGCGGTCATTTCCAGCGGATTGGAACAATAGGGACAGGCCAGCGGACAGCGGTGGGTCAATTCCGCGAGCATCGCCATCGGCGGTTTCACCGAAGGCGCCTGGATTGTCCCCGGGGCGGCTTGCGTTTCGTTTTCGGCTACCATTGTCATCTCAGTTCAACCATACGCCGTTCGATGAGCGACATCAGGAATGCGCCGGCGTCCTTCTTGATCTGGTCGACAGGGGCATTGTATTTGGCGGCAAGGCCCCCGGCGATCTCGTTCAACGTCCGGTTCCCGTCGACCTCCGCCAAGATGGCGGCGCCGATCGGATCCAGCTTTACCGCGCGTTCCGGCGCCAACAGTACCCACATGTCACGAACCGAATCGAACTTGGTCCTGACCCCGCGCGGCAGGAACGGTGTGTCGGCTTCGGTGATGGCTGTCAGCGTCACGCGGCTTTCTCCAATTGGCCTTCGCCCGGCTGCCAGGCGCCGGGTGGAATGCGGGCGGGGCTTACATAGGCGGAATGCAGGGCATCGAGCTGGGACCACAGCACATCGGTCTTGAAAGTCAGCGCCGCCGCGCAGGCATCTTGTTTTTCCGCGGTGTCGGCATGGTCCAGTACCCAGGCCAACCCGAAGGCGACATCCTTGGGGGCTTCCTTCAACCGGTTCTGGAAATAGGCCGTGGAATTGTCGTCGGCGAAATCATAATGCGCCAGCAGTCCGGCGATCCGCTCGGAATGAATTTTCGGCGCGAACAATTCCGTCAGGGACGAGGCGACGGCTTCCAGCAGCGTCTTGTCCCGAACGAAGCGCACATAGGCGTCGACCGCGAACCGCGTTCCCGCCAGAACACCCCGCGTGGAGGCGACATATTCGGGGTCCAGATTCACGGCTTCGGCAAGCCGCAGCCAGCGGGAAATTCCGCCTTCGTTCTCGGCGGTGCCGTCGTGATCCTCGATGCGCGATCGCCAAGCGCGACGCAGGGCGGGGTCCTCGACGCGCGACATGAACGCCGCGTCCTTCATCGGAATCCGCGACTGATAGTAATACCGATTGATAACCCAGGCCTGAACCTGGTCCATCGTGCACCCGCCGGAATGTAGCAAACCGTGAAACGGGTGCTTGTCGTGATAGCGTTCGTCCCCGATACGGCGCAGGCGTGCTTCGAAATCGGCGCGTGAGGCGGGCTCTCTCATAGCTGATACTCCATGCCGTCTTGTGCGACGGACCAGCCGGCGGCTTCGATTTGCGCCCGCTCGTCCGAAGCGGGGTCTAGCGCCGGGTTCGTGTTGTTGATGTGAATGAAGACCTTGCGGGCGATATCCATATCTTTCAACGCGGCCATGGAACCGTTCTCGCCGTTCATGGACATGTGCCCCATCCGGGCCCCCGTCTTCTGGCCGACCCCGGTGCGGATCATTTCCTCGTTTTCCCAGACCGTGCCGTCGAACAGCAGCAATTCCGCCCCGCGGACGCGGTCCGCGATCTTGTCGGTCAGTTTGGCGCAGCCCGGGATGTAAAAGGCGGTTTTGCCGCCGGCGGACAGTTCCACCCCGACCGTCTGCTCGCCTTCGAGATCCGTCACGACGGTCTCGCCTTCCAGATACAGCGGCACCTTGCCGGGGACCGCGAACAGCGTGGCGGTCAGGCCGGGAGCCAGTTCGAAAGGTGTATCCAGGACAACCGACCGACGCGGGACCAGCGATGCGTCCACTGCCGTGAAGATAGGATTGTCGGCGATGACGCTATGGATCTCGGCGGTCGCAAACAGTTGGAACGGTTGTTTTTCACGAAGAGTGAGCAGGCCGGCGACATGGTCGATATCGCCATTCGTGACCAAGACACTCTTGATCGGCGAAATGCGGGGGCCGGTCGGGTGCAAGGGCGGAGACGCCGCCAGCTGGGTGCGGATATCGGGTGAGGCGTTAAGGATCGCCCAATCAGTCCCATTCGCCGAAACGGCGATGGAAGACTGTGATTGCGGCGTCAACTCGCCGTTCCGTGCGCGAACGCAAAGCGGGCAACCGCAATTCCACTGGGGAAAGCCGCCGCCCGCTGCCGCGCCGAGTACAAGAATGCGGAGCTGTGTCATACCGGCCCCGCTTTCTCAGACACTCGGGGTAATGACTAGAACAGGTCGCCCTGATCGTCGGCCGGGAAATACATGTTGATTTCCATGCCGCAGGTCACTTCTTCGATCTTCGGAGCAGTCCAGGCCATAATTCCCTCCATTTGCTCTAATTAGTTTAGAAACATTCTGAACGCTCAATAGGCGTACGACCTAGGCGCTCAACAAGTCAAATCCAATTTCCTAATAAGTTTTTAAGAACCGGCGGCTATACATTTGTTACCAAGCTTTACGGAAATGTTGGCTCGTGTATAATTGTGCGGTGCGGTATAAGGGAATTCTGCGTTGCAGCAATTCATTATATTTCAATGGGGTGCTATGGTATTCACCCGAATTCTACCGGCATTCTTGACGGTGGTTTTGGGTGCATCCACGGCGGGGTCGGCGGCGGACCGTATGGTCCAGAGCGCCACATTCCCGGCCGGCGCCTATGACCCAAAAGTACAAGGTCATGACGAGCCGTTTCCCGGCTACGCGGATCGGTGCGGCTTCAAGATTTTGCTGAAACCCACATCGCATGTCGCAACCGCGGAAACGGCCGCGGATGGCGCCAAGGTCATTTTCATCGACCCGCTGCTGACCAAGGCCGGCAACGAATACCACAAAGCCTTCCTGATCGCGCATGAATGCGCCCATCATGTTTTGGGACATACATCGGAAGACGGGCTGAGCCGCCGCTGGGTTTCGCGCCGTGCGGTCGCGGATCAGGAATTGAGTGCGGATTGCTGGGCCGCTGAAGCATTGTCGGAGGCCGGTCTGTCGGCTTACACCAAGATGATGTCCCGGCAGATGAGCCGGTCGGGCCTGTTTTCCACGGGCGGTTACCCGGCGGGCATCCAACGCGCGGCGATCATCCGGAACTGTGCCGCGGTTGGCGCGGGGCGGTATCTGGCGCGTCCTGAGAAAGCGTCGATCGTGAAATGACGCAGCCGGCAAAAAGCCGGCGGTTTTCCTCTCCAAAACCAAGTCTGCGGGAAGTTTTAGACTAAAGTCCTATCCTGCCACCAATGCGGTTTGAGTATATTCCGCGAACCGCCCATGATAAGGGCTGGACCGCATTTTGCGGATAACTTGCAGGGAGGTATGCATGCGGACGCGCGCAGCCGTGGCTTTTCAAGCGGGCAAGCCACTAGAAGTCATCGACGTCAATTTGGAAGGACCGAAGGCCGGTGAAGTGCTGGTCGAGGTTAAGGCGACCGGTATTTGCCACACGGATGAATTCACGCTGTCGGGTGCCGACCCGGAAGGTGCCTTCCCGGCGATTCTGGGACATGAAGGGGCGGGGGTCGTCGTGGATGTCGGCCCCGGTGTCACGACGCTGAAGAAGGGCGATCACGTTATTCCGCTCTATACGCCGGAATGCCGGGAATGTGACTATTGCCTCAACCCGAAGACCAATCTCTGCCAGGCGATCCGGTCGACGCAGGGCCAAGGCGTCATGCCGGATGGAACATCGCGTTTCTCGACGCTCGATGGAGATCAGATCCTGCATTACATGGGCTGCTCCACATTCTCCAACTACACGGTCCTGCCGGAAATCGCGCTCGCCAAGGTTCGCGAGGACGCGCCGTTCGACAAGATCTGCTACATCGGATGCGGTGTGACGACGGGCATCGGCGCCGTCGTGAACACGGCCAAGGTGGAAGCCGGTTCGAATTGTGTCGTGTTCGGACTGGGCGGTATCGGCCTTAACGTTATCCAAGGCCTGTCGCGGATTGCCAGCGCCGACATCATCGTCGGTGTCGACGTCAATCCCGCGAAAAAGGAAATGGCCGAGAAATTCGGCATGACGCATTTCGTCAACCCGAACGAGGTCGAAGGCGACCTGGTCGCGCATCTGGTGGAGATCACCAAGGGTGGGGCGGACTATTCCTTCGATGCGACGGGCAATACGAATGTCATGCGGACGGCGCTTGAATGCGCCCATAAGGGCTGGGGCGAGTCGATCATCATCGGTGTCGCGGCAGCCGGTGCGGAAATTTCAACGCGCCCGTTCCAGTTGGTGACCGGACGTTCCTGGCGTGGCACGGCCTTCGGCGGCGCCCGCGGCCGGACCGACGTTCCGAAGATTGTCGACTGGTATATGGACGGGAAGATCGAGATCGATCCGATGATCACCCATACCATGCCGCTCGATGACATCAACAAGGGCTTCGACCTGATGCATGCGGGCGAGTCCATTCGTGCGGTCGTGACGTATTGATCCTGTCGGGCGGCCGACCGGCTTCCGGCGGCCGCCCATACTTGAGAATGTGGAGTGGATAGGATGGCACAGATCACCCGAAGCGTTTCGGTCAAGGCATCACCAGAAACCGTTTGGTCGGTGATCGGCGGATTCCAGGCTTTGCCCGACTGGCATCCCGCCGCGGAAGGCTCCGCCAAGGAAATGGTCGATGGTGTGGAACACCGCCGGCTCAGCCTTGCCGGCGGCGGCGAGATCCTGGAAAAGGCGCTTGGGTCGGACGGCATGTCCTATGGGTACGAGATTGTCGAATCACCGCTTCCGGTGAAGAACTACCGGTCGACCTTGAGTGTGGTCGGAACGGATGACGGCGCGGTGGTCGTCTGGTCTTCCACCTTCGATCCATTGGCGGACACCGCGTCCGGTGTGGTCGCCGGCATCTATGAAGCCGGATTGGGAACGCTGACCAGCCGGTTCGGCAGTTGACTTGAGTAGTGCTCGCCGCGCCGGAGCGGCGGTTATCGTATTTCGTTTTTAATGGTCTTTTTGATTTGTTAGGGGGTACAGCCGATGGAGACGATCTCTGAGAATGCCAGTTTCGGCGGGGTCCAGGGCGTCTATAAGCATAAATCGGCCAGTTGCGCCTGCGATATGACTTTTGCGGTCTATCTGCCGCCGCAGGCCAAAAAGGGCCCGGTCCCATGCCTTTGGTATCTGTCCGGCCTGACCTGCACACATGAGAATGCGATGACCAAAGCCGGCCTGCAGGAACATGCGGCGCGGCGCGGCATCGCGGTCGTTTTCCCGGATACATCCCCCCGCGGGGACGATGTCGCCGATGACGAGGCATACGATCTTGGTAAAGGGGCGGGCTTCTACGTCAATGCGACCCAGGATCCCTGGGCGCCGCATTTCAAGATGTACGACTATATCAAGACAGAACTCAGGGATTTGGTGCAGTCCGAATTTCCCGTCCTCGAAGGGCGTCATGGGGTGACCGGCCATTCGATGGGCGGACATGGCGCGATCACGCTGGCACTTGGAAATCCGGGCCTGTTCGCGTCGCTTTCCGCTTTCGCGCCGATCGCCAATCCAACGGCGTCCGACTGGGGGCGGAAGCAATTGACCGCCTATCTCGGCGCCGACGAAAGCAAATGGACCGACCACGATTCCACTTTGCTGGTCCGATCGCACGGCTGGGACGGCGGTATCCTTGTCGACCAGGGGGCGTCGGATCAATTCCTGGATCTTTTGAAACCCGAGGCATTGGCGAATGCCTTGGCTGAAACCAGGACTGCATCGGTGTTCCGGATGCAGCCCGGATACGACCACAGTTATTTCTTCGTCGCCAGTTTTGGGCGGGATCATGTGGACTGGCATGCCGATCGCTTGACGGCCTAGACCACTTTTTCCCGCCTGAATAGGGGCGGGAGCGCATCTGAAAAAAAAACTCATGCGGCCTTCTGCCCGGTTTGTGAAGTGAATTCTAAAAACCATACAAAAAGGGAGGTTATTATGAGTGGTGTACATATTCATCCTAGCGTGGACGGTGGGCTGAAGCCGGCCGCGCCGGGTTTCTCGGGCGGAACGCTGACCTGCAAGTGCTCGACCGATCCGGTGAAGGTCTCAGTGGGTTCGCAATGCGCTCACAACCATGTCTGCGGATGCACGAAATGCTGGAAACCGGACGGTGCGGTCTTCTCGCAAATTGCTGTTGTCCCGCGTGACAAGGTTTCCGTCGTCGCAAACGGTCATAAGTTGCAGGTCGTCGATCCGTCGGCGGCAATTCAGCGGTATGCCTGCAAGGAATGCGGCGCCCATATGTATGGGCGGATCGAAAACCAGGGGCATCCCTTCTATGGGTTGGACTTCATTCATACGGAACTGTCGGACGATGCCGGTTGGGCGCCGCCCGAATTCGCGGCGTTCGTCTCGTCGATCATCGAGGCGGGAACGGATCCCGGCCAGATGGATGGAATCCGGGCCCGTTTAAAAGAACTGGGGTTGCAGCCCTATGACTGCCTCTCGCCGCCCTTGATGGACGCGATCGCGACGCATGTCGCCAAGGCGAGTGGCGCTCTGCCATCCTGACATAGGGACTGGGTTGTGTATGCCGGAGTGATCCGGGCGCACGTGCCGGCGGGCGGTCTGTCCGGCGCGTGTGCTCCCTTCGGTTGAACTAGGGTTTTTCGAGCATAGCCGGGCGGTGGTGGCATGCGGTGTTTCCGTATGTCACCGAGCCCGATCCAAAAGCTCTTTGACGGCAACCGCAGGACGCGGAAATCGGCATACTACTTTCGGCTCATCAAGGTCTATTCCGCTTGACCCTAAATGGCTCCAGCGGATTTTATTAAGAACCAAATAAAAGCGGAGGACGGTGTACGTCCCAAGCAAGAGAAACTCGGGGGTGCGTGTTGCGCCTGCGGGTTTACCGGTCCGGTAGAGGGTCAAAACGGCGCTAAGCCAGTCCGGTAATCGGTGTAACCGACGGGAGGAATCCAATGAGAAAAATCCTTTTGGGCGCGGCTGCGGCCTTGCTCGCCAGTACCGGGATGTCCATGGCGAATGACAGCGTCATGTCCGGTACGAAGAACCCGAATGGTTGGGTTATTCAAACGGGAGACTATGCGAACACCCGGCATTCGACGCTTTCGCAGATCAACAGGGAGAATGTCGGCGATCTGCAGGTGGCATGGTCGTTCTCGACCGGTGTGCTGCGCGGGCATGAAGGCTCGCCGATCGTTGTCGGCGATACGATGTATGTTCATACGCCGTTCCCGAACATCGTCTATGCGCTCGATTTGAACAATCACGGCGCCATCAAATGGAAGTACGAGCCGAAACAGGACCCGGACGTTATTCCGGTCATGTGCTGCGACACGGTCAACCGCGGCCTGGCTTTCGCCAACGGCATGATCTTCCTCCATCAAGCCGACACCACGGTCGTCGCGCTCGATGCGAAGTCCGGTCAGGTGCGGTGGTCCGTCGTCAACGGCGACCCGTCCAAGGGCGAAACCAACACGGCGACCGTCCTTCCGGTGAAGGACAAGGTCATCGTCGGGATCTCCGGCGGTGAATTCGGCGTGCAGTCCCATGTCACGGCCTACAATATCGAAACCGGCGAGCGCGTCTGGCGCGCCTATTCCATGGGGCCGGACGATCAGATCCTGATGGATCCGAAGAAGACCACGCATCTCGGCAAGCCGGTCGGCAAGGACTCAGGTCTGAATACCTGGGAAGGCGACCAGTGGAAGATCGGTGGCGGGGCCACATGGGGTTGGTACTCCTACGACCCGGACGCCGACCTGTTCTATTACGGCACGGGTAACCCGTCGACCTGGAATCCGGCGCAGCGCCCGGGCGATAACCGTTGGTCCATGACGATCATGGCTCGTAACCCGGATACAGGCATGGCCAAATGGGTCTATCAGATGACCCCGCATGACGAATGGGACTATGACGGCATCAATGAAATGATCCTCACGGATCAGGAAATTGACGGCAAGATGCGCAAGCTGCTCACCCATTTCGATCGTAACGGCTTCGGCTACACGCTCGATCGCATCACCGGTGAACTGCTCGTCGCTGAGAAGTTCGACCCGGTTGTGAACTGGGCGACACATGTCGAAATGGACAAGAACTCGCCGCAATACGGTCGCCCGCAGGTCGTTTCCAAATACTCGACCGAACAGAACGGGGAAGACGTCAATACGACGGGTGTCTGCCCGGCCGCGTTGGGGACGAAGGATCAGCAGCCGGCGGCCTACAGCCCGCGCACCGAACTGTTCTATGTGCCGACAAACCATGTCTGCATGGACTACGAACCGTTCCGCGTCAGCTACACGGCCGGTCAACCCTATGTCGGTGCGACCCTGTCGATGTACCCGGCCCCGAATTCTCATGGCGGCATGGGTAACTTCATTGCCTGGGACGGTAAGAAGGGTGAAATCGTCTGGTCGATCCCGGAACAGTTCTCGGTCTGGTCCGGTGCTCTTTCGACCGATGGCGATGTCGTCTTCTACGGCACGCTGGAAGGCTTCCTGAAGGCGGTCGACGCCAAGACGGGTGAAGAACTGTACAAGTTCAAGACTCCGTCGGGCATCATCGGCAACGTCATGACCTATGCTCATGGCGGCAAGCAGTATGTCGCCGTGTTGTCCGGTGTCGGCGGTTGGGCCGGGATCGGTCTGGCAGCTGGTTTGACCAACCCGAATGACGGTCTTGGTGCGGTCGGTGGCTATGCCGCGCTGAGCAACTATACCGCTCTCGGTGGTCAGCTGACGGTCTTCAAGCTTCCTGACTAAGGGGCGCAACCGTCATACTAATTGCCAACAGCAACGGGACCGGCGCGGAGTGTAAACTCCGCGCCGGACTCGTTATAAGAAGAAAAACAATGCAAATAATGTTCAGGATGAGGGGACGATCATAATGTCATTCAGCTTTTTTCGGTTCGGGGTTGCCGTCGCATTCCTGCTTGCCGCCGCGGGGTCGGCATATGCCGACAACATTACCGCCGCCTATGAGGACGGTGGGAAATACTTCACCGAGGACGATATTCCGACCTATCAGATCGATGAGGACGGCACGGTGGATTGGCCGACCTATTCCGGTTTCCGTCGCTACCATTCCGAATGCCATGTCTGCCATGGCCCCGAAGGCGAAGGGTCGAGTTACGCGCCGGCGTTGAAGAAATCGGCGATCGACATGGACTATTACGCCTTTGTGGACGTCGTCGTGAATGGCCGCAAAAAGGTGGACGCGTCGCACAATTCGGTGATGCCGGCATTCGGTGAGAACCCGAACGTGATGTGCTATCTCAACGATATCTACGTCTATCTCAAGGCCCGGGGCATGGATGCGGTCGCGCGTGGCCGTCCGCGCAAGAAAGAACCGAAAAGCGATGTGATCAGAGAAGAAGAGAATGCGTGCCTTGGCTTCTAGGTCGGCATTGCCGTCGCTGACGGGCTCGATTCTCGCGGGTTTGGTTTTCGTTGGGGCGTTGCTGGCCGGTATGGCTGTTCCGGCCGGCGCCCAGACGACGGACCTGGTTTCAAAAAGTCATTTCAGGGTCTGCGCGGACCCTGCGAATACGCCGTTTTCCAATAGGGACCTCTCCGGTTTCGAAAACAAGATCGCGGATGTTTTCGCCGCCGATTTGGGGCTGCCGGTCCAGTATGAATGGTTCCCGATGGCGATCGGCTTCGTGCGCAAGACGCTGCGGGATAACCGGTGCGATGTGATCATCGGTTTCGCCCAGGGACACGAACTGGTCTTGAACACCAACCATTACTACACATCCGTTTATGTGATGGTGACGAAGCCCGGAAGCGCGATAGAGGATGTCGACCATCTGGCCGATGACAGGCTCAAAGGTCTGACCTTGGGGATCGTGGCGGGAAGTCCGCCGGCGACGCATATGGCCAGGAACGGGTTGATCGGCAAGGCCAAACCCTATCGCTTGATGGTCGACCGGCGCGTGGAATCGCCGACCGAACAGATGATCGCCGACCTGCGGGCGGGGGTGATCGACGCGGCCATCCTATGGGGGCCGATCGGCGGCTATTACGGAAAACAGGCCGGGCTGACCGTGACACCCCTGCTGAAGGAACAGGGGGCGCCGCGGATGTTCTATCGGATTACGATGGGCGTGCGGCAAGGCGAATTGGTGTGGAAGCGGAAACTGAATTCCTTGATCCGCAAGCATCAGGGCGAAATCGATGCCATCCTGACGGCGTTTGGCGTTCCCTTGGTCGACGACATGGGACAGGGGCTCAAGGCTGTCCAGAAATGACGGGCCAGAAATGACGGGCCAGAAATGACGGGCCAGAAATGACGGGCCAGAAATGACGGGCCAGAAATGACGGGCCAGAAATGACGGGCCAGAAATGACGGGCCAGAAATGA